>ERZ1066136.171-NODE-171-length-67900-cov-15.360646_pt1 | contig 67900 bp, 60 predicted proteins | sample MGYA00382783_ERZ1066136 | MGnify/ENA primary metagenome ERZ1066136 (study PRJEB33369, sample SAMEA5778366) | biofilm metagenome | biome: Industrial cooling water; feature: Water cooling tower basin; material: Biofilm | place: United Arab Emirates | collected... | reverse complement strand
AAGCCTGTCGCATTTTCGCCCGCCACTTCTGTCGCATTTACATCCGCCGCCAACAGCATCGGGGACGACGTTGCGCGCAGGCATCGCGCGGCCGTGCCTTGCCCTCCCTGCCCAGATCTACGGCGAGCGTACGTTGCCTTGCACATAGGCGGAATCACGGGAGCAGTCGTCTAGCCCACGCAGGCGTGGATGTTTGCGTGGTATGCCGTCAGGCGACGGGGGGCGCACTGCGCGCGCAGCGCTGCGTGCCGGCCGAGTGAGTCAGGACGGCCACGTGCGACCGCTGGCGCGGTGTGCGAGGTGAGCGCCAGAGAAGCTTCAAGCCGGTCAGAAGGGGCGCTTCGCGGCCATCCAGCACTTCGATCGCGCCGCTGGGTGGCGGAACGCCGGGCGGAACGCCAAGTTCCACAACACGGGTCCCACGTTCTGGGACTCAAAGCATAGGACCCAGTTTTAGGGACTCGCAACTCCGCCCCCTTCGCGACCACCCATGCCTCGCCCGAAGCAGCCCACTAGCCCTCCCGAAAACCCCTTCGTGATCGGCCACCCTGCGTCCGGACTCCACTTCGCGGACCGGAAGACCGAGGTCGCTCGCATCAAGGCCGCCCTGACGAGCCCCTCAGACCGTTTGGTCGTCTACGGTGACCGGAGACTTGGGAAGACGTCCGCAATCGATGCCGCCGCCGCGGCCGTCCAGGCTGCGGGGGGGCACGCCGCCGTTGTGGACCTTGCCAAGGTGGTGACCCCAGAATCGGCAGCGCAGCGAATACTTGCGTCCGTTCACGCGGCCATCGGCCGACGAATGAAGGACGTAGCCCTCGCACTGATTGGGCGCATGCGCCCAGGGACCATCAGCGTCTCCGCGTCGACCGATGCCGCGGGGGCACCGAGCGTCTCCTTCAGTGTATCCCCTGCAAGCACGACGGGCGACTCAGCACAGCTGTTCACCGATGTACTTGACGCAGTCGAGAGCGAACTGGCTGCTCGCGATCTCACCATGGGACTTGCCCTCGACGAATTCCAGCGTCTCGTCCACTGGGGCGGCGCAGACATCGGGTGGCAACTCAAGAGCACACTGGAGCGTCACCGTCACATCGGGTATGTCCTCGCTGGCTCAGAAAAAGGGCTCATCGACCAACTGCTACAGGACAAAAAGTCCGGGCTCTACAAGCTCGCGGATATCCTGGATATGGGACCGGTGCCAGGTGCGGACATGGTCGAGTGGATCATGTCGCGCGGGCACGCCACGGGGTTGACCATCAATCCTGATGCCGCTACCGCGGTCGTCTCATTGGCCGGCCCGCGAACGCGTGACATCGTGCAGCTGGCACGGGCACTGTGGACGTTGCGGATCGGCCGTGGTGCCGCGGATCGGGAACACGTTCAGACCGCGCTCGAACAGCTCGTCACGGAGCAGGGCGCACTCCACCTGCAGGCATGGAATCGTCTGGCGAACGACACGCAGCGGAAGATTCTTGCCCTAGTTGTGCACGCTCCCAAGATCGAGGTGACATCGCATGCTACGCTGTCTCGGTATCGCTTGGGGCCAAAGTCCAACGTGTCACGGGCAGTCCACGACCTGATTGCGAGCGAGGTTCTCGTGCGCGCGGCAGATAGCTCGCTTCTCTTCGACGACCCCTTTTTCCGCGAGTACGTCCGCACGAAGGTTGGGGAGACGTTCGGCTTCGCAGAGATCAGGTAGCCCCGCGCACACCGGGCCAGAGGCGTGCTTGCAAAGGGCGGGGAAGTCGCCCGTGGTCGACAAGCAAAGCGGGCCCCGACATGCGCCGGGGCCCGCGTGGTGTACGGTTCCTGTTGTGTGAGCTCCCTGTCGTCAGCGCGCTGACCTGCAGACGATCAAACGGTTGAACTCACCCATGGTGACAATGGAGCGTGAGTGGCGCTCTCGACGGAGTGCAAGAATGCGTGTCGGTACAGCGCGAGAGCCGACACAGCGCGGCCGCCCCCCTCACTGCACCGTATTCATCATGTCGAAGATCGGCAGGTACATCGCCACCACCATCCCGCCCACCACCACACCGAGGAACACGATCATCATCGGCTCGAGCAGCGCCAGCAAGCCGCTCACCGCCGCGTCGACCTCTTCATCGTAGAAGTCCGCGATCTTGCTCAGCATCTCGTCCAGGCCGCCCGTCTGCTCGCCGACCGCGATCATGCTGATCACCATCGGCGGGAAGACGCCGCTCTTCTGCAGCGGCCCGGCGATCGTCTCGCCGCCGGCGATGCTCGCGCGGCTCGCCATGATCGCGTTCTGGATCACGCGGTTGCCGCTCGTGCGCGCCGTGATCTCGAGGCCGTCGAGGATGCTCACGCCGGAGCCGATCAGCGTGCCCAGGGTGCGCGTGAAGCGGCTCACGGCGCTCTTGCGGAGCACGTCGCCCAGCACCGGGATCTTGAGCAGCAGGGTGTCGATCTGCAGCCGCCCCGGCTCGGTCTTGTAGTAGTTGAAGATCGCGAAGCCGGCCGCCCCCGCCCCGCCGAGCAGCATCCACCAGAAGTCCTGCAGGAAGCGGCTCATGCCGATCACGATGCGCGTCGGCAGCGGGAGCGCCATGCCGACGCTCGAGAACATCTTCTCGAAGGTCGGGATCACGAACACGAGCAGGATGAGGATCGCGCTCGCCGCCACGGAGATGATCACGCCGGGATAGATCATCGCCCCCTTCACCTTGCGGACGAGGGCGTCCGTCTTCTCGATGAAGGTCGCGAGGCGCATCAGGATCGTGTCGAGGATACCGCCCGCCTCGCCCGCGGCGACCATGTTGCAGTACAACTCGTTGAACGCTTTCGGCCGTTTCTTGAGCGCGTCGGCGATCGTCGTCCCGCTCTCGACGTCGAAGACGACTTCCTTCGTCACCGCCGACAGCGCCTTGTTCTCGGTCTGCTTGCCGAGGATGTCGAGCGCCTGCACCACCGGCAGGCCGGCGTTGATCATCGTCGAGAACTGGCGCGTGAAGACCACGATGTCGCGCATCTTGATCCCGCCGAGCCGCCCCGCGGGCTTCTCGGCGTCCACCTTCACCACGCTCAGCCGCTGCTTGCGCAGCATCGTCACCACCTCGTCGCGCGTGCGCGCCTCGATGGTGGCCGTCTTCAGTTCCCCGCCGACCGTGCGGGCCGTGTACGTGAACGTCGGCATCGTCGCCTCGCTGTCTCGTCAGCTGCCGCTCGGACCCAGTCCCGGCGGGACCGGTCGCCCGAGCATCCGCAGGAGCTCGACCGGGTCGTGACTCGCCCGCGTCGCCTCCTCTTCCGCCACCTCGCGCGCCACCACCAGCTGGTAGAGCGCGTCGTTCATCGTCTGCATGCCGTACTTCTTGCCGGCCTGCATCGAGCTGTAGATCTGGTGCACCTTGTCGTCGCGGATCATCGCGCGGATCGCGGGCGTCATCACCAGCACCTCGCACGCCATCGCGCGGCCACGCCCGCTCGCGCGCGGCAGCAGCGTCTGCGTGATGATCCCCTCGAGCGAGAAGGCGAGCTGCGCGCGCACCTGCGCCTGCTGATGGCTCGGGAAGACGTCGATGATGCGGTTCACCGCCTCGGCCGCGCTGTTCGTGTGGAGCGTCGCGAAGCAGAGATGGCCGGTCTCGGCGATCGTGATCGCGGCCTGGATCGTCTCCAGGTCGCGCATCTCGCCGACGAGGATCACGTCGGGGTCCTGTCGCAGCGCGTACTTGAGCGCCGCCGCGAAGCTCCGCGTGTCGGTGCCGACCTCGCGCTGGTTCACGATCGACTGCTGGTGCCGGTGCACGAACTCGATCGGATCCTCGACCGTGAGGATGTGCGACTGCTGCTCGCGGTTGATCCGGTCGATGAGCGCGGCCAGCGTCGTGCTCTTGCCCGATCCCGTCGGTCCAGTCACGAGCACGAGGCCGCGCGGCTTGTCGGCGAAGCGGATCACCGCCGGCGGGAGCTTGAGCTCCTCGCACGTCGGGATCACCATCGGGATCCGGCGCACGACGAGCGTCACCTGCCCGCGCTGCTTGAACATGTTGCCGCGGAAACGCGCCATGCCGGAGACGCCGAAGCTGAAATCGAGCTCGTCGTCGACCTCGAAGCGCTTCTTCTGCGTCTCGGTGAGCACCGAGTACGCGAGCTGCAGCGTGTCGCGGCCGGTCATGACCTGCTGCGCGCGGCTCGGCACGATGTCGCCGTCCACACGCAGCATCGGCCGCTCACCGACGGTGACGTGCAGATCCGAGCCGTCGCGCTCGATCAGCTCCTCGAGCAGCGTGCGCAGGTTGAGCGGCGGCGTCGCCGGCGCGGCCGCGGCGGGCTGCGGGACACCGGGCAGCGCGGGGATCGCGGGCGCGCCGGGCGCGCCGGCCGCAGATGGCTGGCCCGGGCGCGGGGCGGCGGGCAACGGGGGGAGCATCGTGGACATCGTCGTCGCGGGCTCCTGCAGGTCGGTCAGGGGATGGAGCGATCGTCGGGAGACTCGCGATCGCGGCCGAGGGTCACGCGGCGGTCTCGCGCACGATCTGCTCGAGCGTCGTCACGCCCTTGAGCACCTTGAGCCAGCCGTCCATGCGGAGGGTGAGCATCCCCTCCTCGATCGCCTGCTCCTTGATCTCGGAGGCGCCGGCGTTCTGCATGATGAGGCGCCGGAGCGCGGGCGTCATGTTCATCACTTCGTAGACGCCCTGGCGCCCCTTGTAGCCGGTGCCGCCGCACTGCTCGCACCCCGCGCCGCGCACGAACGGCAACGAGCCGATCGGCGTGTCGAGCGTCGCCGAGGCGAGCAGCGGTGCGACGTCGGGCTGCGCGGTGCGCCTGGCCCCGGCGAGCTGCTCCTCGCTGAAGCGGAGCTGCCGGAGCGTCGTCTGCGCCGTCACCTTGGCGCCCGCCAGCTCCTCGAACGACGGCTGGTAGCGCTCGCGGCACGACTTGCAGATGCGCCGCACGAGACGCTGCGCGAGCACGAGGTTGAGCGCCGAGGCGACGTTGAAGGGCTCGAGCCCCATGTCCATGAGGCGCGTCACCGTCTCCGGGGCGCTGTTGGTGTGCAGCGTCGACAGCACGAGGTGCCCCGTGAGCGCCGCCTTGATCGCGATGCCACCGGTCTCGAGATCGCGGATCTCGCCGACCATGATGACGTTCGGGTCCTGTCGCAGGAACGCCTTGAGCGCCGCGGCGAAGGTCATCCCGATCTCGGTGCGCACCAGCACCTGGTTGATCCCGAACAGGTTGTACTCGACGGGATCCTCGGCCGTCATGATGTTGACGTCGCCGGTGTTGATCTTGGAGAGACAGCTGTAGAGCGTCGTCGTCTTCCCCGATCCCGTCGGCCCGGTGACGAGCACCATGCCGTACGGGTTCGTCACCGCGTCCATCAACTCCTTCTCGGCGCGCGGCTCGATCCCGAACTTCTCGAGGTCGAGCGTGAGATTGTTGGAGTTGAGGATCCGGAGCACGACCTTCTCGCCGAAGAGCGTCGGCAGCGTGCTCACGCGGAAGTCGATCACCTTGCCGCTGTACTTGAGCTTGATGCGCCCGTCCTGCGGCACGCGACGCTCGGCGATGTTGAGCGACGACATGATCTTGAAGCGCGACACGAGCGCGGCCCGCAGCCGGATCGGCGGCTTCATGATCTCGATCAGCACGCCGTCGATGCGGTAGCGCACCCGGATCTCGTGCTCGAAGCACTCGAAGTGGATGTCGCTCGCCCCGCGCTCGACGGCCTCGATCAGGATCGCGTTGATCAGCTTGACGACGGGCGCCTCGTCCACGGCCGCCATCGCCGCGGTGAGGTTGTCCTCGACTTCGCTGTCGAGCAGCTCGACGTCGCCGCTCACCTCGCGCGCGATCTGGTCGAGCATGCTCTTGACCTGCACCTCCGTCTCGGCCGTCACCACCGGCGGGAAGTGCTTGTCGAGGAGCTGCTGCAGCGCCACCTCGCCCGCGAGCACGGCGACGATCTCGTACTTGGTCGCGAAGCGGATCGCGTCGGTCGCCTCGTGGTTCCACGGATCGGCGACGGCGACGGTCAGCGTCTGCCCCTGCCTGAGCAACGGCAGCGCGCGATGCTTGGCGACGAGATCGGGCGGCACCGCCTTGAGCGCCTTCTCGTCGAGCTGCGCGCGATAGAGATCGACCGCCGGCATGCGCGACGCCCGCACGAGCGAGCGCAGGAGGTCCGTCTCGCCGACCAGCCCCGCACGCACCGCCGCGAGCCCGACGCTGCCGGCGTTCGCGGCGGCTTCCTTGACCGCCCGCTGCACCTGCTCGGGCGTCAGCACCTTCTCCTTCAGGAGATGCTGCGCATACGACGCCGCCGCGGACGCGGCGCCGGCCACCGCGGGCATCGGCTTGTACGGGGTCGAACGCGAGACGCCGCCGGCGCGATCGGCCGACGGACGCGACTCGGCGGGCCGGGCGTCCATGAGGGTGGGTGGGCTGGAGGTCGACGTCGTCGTCGCGCGGACGCGGCTGGAAGCCGAGCCCGCCTACTGTCCGCCCACACGACGTGCGCCGGACGAGAACGTCACGTGCGGCGCGAGCAAACGGACGAGTGCCGGCCCGACGCCCCCCACCCGCGCGAGCCCCTCGAGCGACCCGAACGCCCCACGCGCCTCGCGATCGGCCACGATCCGCGCTGCGAGCGTGGGCCCGATACGTGGCAACGCCTCGAGCGCCGACGCGGTCGCACGATCGACGTCCACCGGTGCGAGACGCGCCGCCATCGCACTGTCGGTCGTCACTCGGCGCGCTCTTCCCGGACGGGCCGCATCGCCGTCCGTCGCCACCGCGCGTCGCCGCCGTGCGTCTCCCGCGCTCTTCGATGCCCCGGCCGGCCCGCCCGCCTCCGCCGGCCACATGGTCATCATCGGCACACCGTCGCCCGCACGACCGACGGGTGCAGCCGCCTTCTTCGCCGCCCGCCCGCCCGACCGACCATCGCGACGCGCCGGCTTCGACGCGCGCGCCGCCAACCGCGCCGAATCGACCGCCGCACGCTGGCGATGCAACGCCTCGACCGCCACCGGATCGTCCGCCCCGCGGTGCCGCCACTGCGCGGCCACCCGCACCCCACTCCCCAACACCGCCACCGCCACCAGGAACCGCACCGCGGTCCGCTCCCCCGGTGTCATCCCCATCGCCGCCTCCGCGTCAGTCGCTCACGCGGACACTCGCGCATCGCCGACACATCGCGGTAACCCTTCGCGCGCAGCCGTCATGCTTCGAGCGCGCCCTTCTGGATTCGGTGCCGTGGCGGGCTCCGCCAACAGCTGGGGAACGGCAGGCAACGACAGGTACGACAGGCAACGACAGGACTGATGGAACGATCGTGTCGTCGTTGCCGCCAAGGACGTCGTGACGATCGACGACGTGCTCGATGGAGGCCGTACGCGCTGTCGTGTCAGCACAGCACCGCAGTCCTGTCCTTGCCTGTCGTCCCTGTCGTTGCCTGCCGTTCCTCAGCTGTTCAGCGCCCCGAAATCGCGCGGACGCGATCAGGGCTTCGGCGTGTCGAAGTCGCGGATGAGCGCCATCGCGACGTCGCCGACCGCCTGCAGGCTCGCGGCGGAGAGCTTGTCGAACGTGTCGGCCATCGTGTGGTGGTGCGGATAGTCGATGTCGATCACGTCGATCGCGCGATAGCCGGCGGCGAGGAGGGGGACGTGGTCGTCGCGCACGGTGTACTTGGGCTGCTGAATGAACACGTTCGACAGCCCGAGCTCCTCGGCGCGGCGCCACGTGCGCGCGACGACTTCGGGGGCGCCGTTCAAGGACAGCACCTCCTGGTAGATCTGCAGGTCGCGGTCGCCGATCATGTCCCACAGGATCGCGAAGACCGGCGCGTAGCCCTGGCTCGGCGGATTGGCCGCGAAGTAGGTCGAGCCGAGGAAGACGTCGACCTCCTTGGGCGAGAAGGAGCCGTAGTCCTCGCCGTCCACGAACAGCAGGTCGACCCCGACCGACGGCGCCTGCTGCTGCAGCCGGTCGGCGATCGCGAGGAAGAGGCCGATCCCGCTCGTGCCGTCGTTCGCGCCGATGATCGGCGTCTCCTTCTTCGCCGGGTCGGGATCGCTCTCGGCCACCGGGCGCGTGTCCCAGTGCGTCAGGTAGAGCACGCGCGTCGTCGCCTGCGGGTTGTAGCGCGCGAGGATGTTCCGGAGCGGCAGCACCTTCCCGTCGGCGGTGGTGTGCGACCAGCGCTGCTGCTCGACCGTCGCGCCGCGCGCCTCGAGCTGCGCGACGAGCCAGTCACCGGTGGCGACGTGGCCGGGCGAGCCCGGCACCCGCGTACCGAAGGCGAGCGCCGTCCGGATGTAGCCCAGCGCCGAATCTCCCGAGAAGCCCAGCGCGGCACGGGCGGCCGCGGGGTCCGTGGTGGCACCGCCGGCGGGTGCATCGCCGCCGCCACCGCAGGCCGCGACGAGCGGGAGGGCAGCGGTCAGGACGAGGCGGACGATCGGACGGCGACCGGGCATGGCGGGCGGGGCGGCGGACGGCGAGGCGGCCGGCGGGTGGAACCCGCTCTCCCCGAGGCGGTTCCACGCAGGCGCCCTGCTTGAACGAGGGGGTCGGGCGTCCGAATATACGGCCGGCCCGGCCAACGGCGGGGCTCCGTCACGAGCGATCCCGGCCGCTGTCGGGGCGCGTCCCCTCGTGCCCCGCGCGTTCCCCTCGGCCCCCGCCGGTGAAGACCCTCAGTCGGTACGTCCTCCGCGAGCATTTCGGCCCGCTCGCCTTCAGCCTCACGGCGCTCACCTCGCTGCTGCTGCTGAACTTCATCGCGAAGCGCTTCGGCGACCTCGTGGGCAAGGGGCTCCCGTGGACGGTGATCGTCGAGTTCTTCCTGCTCGCGATCCCCTTCACCCTCGCGATGACGCTGCCGATGGCGGTGCTCGTGAGCGTGCTCTATGCGTTCAGCCGCCTGGCGGCCGAAAGCGAGATCACGGCGCTCAAGGCGAGCGGCGTCGGCATGGGGCGCGTGATGACGCCGGTCCTGGGCGCGGCGACGGTGCTCGCGATCGGCATGGTCCTCTTCAACGACCAGCTCCTCCCGCGCGCCAACCATCGCCTGCGCACGCTGCAGACCGACATCGGCCGCACCAAGCCGACCTTCGCGCTCAAGGAACAGGTCATCAACGACGTCGTCCCCGGTCGCCTCGCGCTGCGCGCCGCGCGCATCGACAAGGCGACCAGCCGTATGTACGAGGTCGTGATCTACGACTTCGCGGACGTGACCAAGCGCCGCACGATCGTCGCCGACAGTGGAGACCTGAAGCTGGTCGACGGGACGGGCGACCTGAAGCTGATCCTCTACGACGGCGAGATGACCGAGCTGCCGCCGAGCGAGCCGGGACGCATGTCGCGGCTGCAGTACGTGCAGGACGTGATCGTCGTGCGTGGCGTCGCGAACAGCTTCATGCGCGACACGACCGACAACTTCAAGAGCGAACGCGAGATGGGCGTCTGCGAGATGCAGGCGCAGGTCGCCACCGCCGAGCGTGACCTGCGGCGCGAGGAGGACCTCCTGTCGCGACAGCTCGCGCGCGCGACGCGTGCGCTCACGCGCGGCATCGTCGATTCGCTCGGTGCCTTCGAGCCGCCGGCGCGCGCGCCGCTCTCGATCGGCCGCGCGTACTGCGATGTCGCCGCGACCGTCGGCGGCTGGTTCGATCGCGGCGACACGACGACGACCGGCGGCGCACGCGTCGCGAGCGTCGCGACGGACAGCGCGAGCGCGTCGGCGACCATGAAGCCCGCGCCCTTCGGCGACACCGCGCAGCGCACGGTGCCGGTCGCGTCGCCCGGCCCGACCGACGCCACACCACCCGTGCCGACGCCCGCGCCCGTGATCGAGCTGCCGCCGGGGAGCGCGGCCGCGGGGCTCGGCGTCGTCCTCGACCAGGTCGCGATCCGGCGACAGTCGGCGCTCGCGGTGCGTGCGCAGTACGCGGTCGAGGTGCACAAGAAGTTCTCGCTGGCGGCGGCGTGCGTCGTCTTCGTGCTGCTCGGTGCGCCGATCGCGCTGCGCTTCCCGCGCGGTGGCGTGGGGCTCGTGATCGGCGCGAGTCTCGTCGTCTTCGCGCTCTACTACGTCTGCCTCATCGGCGGCGAGTCGCTCGCGGACGATCTCAAGCTCCCGCCCGCGGTCGCGATGTGGGCGGCGAACGGCGTGTTCACGATCGTCGGCGGGATCCTCTTCCTGCGCATGGGCAAGGAGGGCGTCACCGCGCGCGGCGGCGATCTCGGAGAGCTCAAGGAAGCGATCGGCGCGTGGCTCGGTCGCGTCGGGCGCGCGATCCGTCGTCGCGGCGACGCGCCCGCACCGCGGACGGCCTGAGATGCTCCGCGCCCTCGATCGCTACGTGCTCGGCGAGTTCCTGCGGATCTTCGTCGTCACGGCACTGGGCTTCCCGGTGCTGATCATCATCGGCGACGTCACCGAGAAGCTCGACACCTACCTGCAACGGCGGATCCCCGGCGGCGACATCGCGCTGGCGTACCTGTACTGGATCCCCGACTCGATGTTCATCGCGCTGCCGATCGCGGTGCTCTTCGCGACCGTCTTCACCGTCGGCACCTTCACGCGCTACAGCGAGGTGGCGGCGGCCAAGGCGAGCGGGATCAGCTTCTACCGCTTCGTGCTGCCGATCGCGCTCGGCGCGCTGCTCGCGATGGGGCTGGGCTTCGTGCTCAACGAGATCACGCCGCCGCTGGTGCAGCGTCGCCTCGAGCTGCTGCAGGAGAAGAAGTTCAAGGACGGATCGCTCCGCGCGAACTTCGTCTTCTCGGCCGAGGGGCGCACGTACACGGTCGGGCAGCTCGACCCGGACAAGGGGTTCATGACCGACGTCGAGGTGACGCGACGCGGGCGCGGGCCGGCCTTTCCGACGACGCATCTCGTCGCGCAGCGCGGCCAGTGGTCGCCGACACGCGGGTGGACGCTGGCGGCGGGGCAGTTCCACGTCGTCCCGGACAGCGTCACCGACGTCACCTTCGCCTTCGACTCGATCGTCGACCGCACCCTCGCCGAGCGGCCCGTGGAGCTCGCGGCGATCGCCAAGGCCCCCGCCGACATGGGGTGGCGCGAGCTCGGACGCTACATCCGCGCCCTCGAACGGAGCGGCTCCGACGTCAACGCGCTCCGGGTCGAACGCATGCTCAAGTTCGCCATCCCGGTCACCTGCGTGATCATCTTCCTCTTCGGCGCGCCCCTTGCCACCAGCAACCAGCGTGGTGGGGCCACCTGGGGCATCGGGATGAGCCTCCTCGTCACCGTGGTCTTCCTCGTGCTCGTGCAACTGATGCGTGGTGTGGGCAACAAGGGGCTGATCTCCCCCGATCTCGCGGCCTGGGTGCCGACGCTCCTCTTCGGGGTCGTCGGCGTCGTGCTGCTGGCGCGGGTGCGCACGTGACCGGCGCCCCGCTCCCGATCGAGGAGGAGGCACCGGCTCGCGATCCGCTCCCGATCGCCGCCGTGCGTGCGGTGGGGCGTGCCGGCGGCGAATTCCTCGCCGACACGGGGCGCTTCGCGCGCTTCCTCGGCGAGTTGGTGCGCGGGCTGCGCGAGGTGCGCACGTGGTGGCCGGAGCTCGTGCGGCAGTGTCGCGGCATCGGCGTGGACTCGCTGCCGCTGGTGGTCACGGTCGCCGCGTTCCTCGGTGCCGTGTCCGCGTTCCAGACGCGCTACCAGCTCTTTCCCGGCGTGCAGTTGAGCGTCGTCGGGTTGATCGTGCGGCAGTCGATCGTGCTCGAACTCGGGCCGCTCCTGACGGCGCTCGTGCTGACCGGGCGCGTGGGTGCCAAGATGACCGCCGAGATCGGGACGATGCGCGTCACGGAGCAGATCGACGCGCTCGAGACGCTGGCGTTCGACCCGGTGGCGTACCTCGCGGTGCCGCGCGTGATCGCGGGGCTGGTGATGATCCCGGCGCTGGTGCTGGTGGCCAACTTCGCGGCGATCGCGAGTGCCTTCGTGACGCTCCTCCTCGCCACGGACGTCACGCCGCTCGATTTCGAGGCCGGGCTCCGGCTCGCGTTCATCCCCTTCCAGATCTGGTACAGCGTCATCAAGGCGATCGGCTTCGGTGGCCTGATCGCGATCTTCTGCAGCTACCAGGGCTACGTCGCCGAAGCGGGGGCCGAGGGGGTCGGCCGCTCGACCGCCAAGGCCGTCGTCGTCGCCTCGGTGGCGATCCTCGTCTACGACGGCATCGTCGCCGCCCTGCTCGCCCCGTTCATCCAGGCATGAAGCGCTCCAACGAGATCCTCACCGGCCTCCTGCTCCTCGTCGCCGTCGTCATCGGCGTCCTGGGCTCCATCTACCTCGTGCGCGGCGGCGTGAACGCCGGCTATCCGCTCTACGCGCGCTTCCCGTGGGGCTCGGGGCTCAAGCCCGGCCAGCCGGTGCTCCTCGCCGGCGTCGTCGCCGGCAGCGTGGGCGAGGTCGAGTACGACCCGACCGGGTCGGTGGTCGTGATGCTCCGCATGAACAAGGAGTTCCGGGTCCCCGAGGGGTCGATCACGAAGAGCATCGCGCAGGGCTTCTTCGGTGATCGCGCGATCGCGATCGAGCCGCAGCGCGGCGTGGCCGTCTTCCACGACGAGGGCGACACGCTCGCCACGAGCAAGGGGACGGCGGCGACGGACGACGTGGTGGCGATGGCCGACTCGATCGAGCGCGACCTGCGCGAGATCACGATCCCGCTCCGGCAGCAGATGGTCGATTCGGGCGGCGTGCAGGACATCCGCGACATGATCCGCGCCACGAACGCGCTCGCGCAGCAGCTCAACACGGTCGCGACGCAGCAGTCGGCGCAGATCGCGCAGGCGACGGCCTCGCTCAACCGGACGCTCGCACAACTCGAGCGCACCAGCCGCGCCCTCGACTCGGCCAAGGTGGACAGCATCGGCGACGACGCCAGGCGCGCCAGCGCCAACGTCGCCGCCGCGACCGACTCGCTCCGCGCGACGGTGCACACGCTCAACGTCGCGATGGAGAAGCTCAACACCGGCCAGGGCACGGCGGGCAAGCTCCTCACCGACACGCTCCTCTACCAGGACGTCCGCCGCCTCCTGATCCGCATCGACAGCGTCACCGCCGACTTCAAGCAGAATCCGCGGCGATACATCAAGCTGTCCATCTTCTGATTTCTTCGCTCCGTGCGTTCGCGTTGCGCGAACGGCGGGAACGCAGAGGGCGCAGAACGGACGGCGAGGGCGCAGAGGTTCTGCGGCGCGTACGTCGGTGCTCGATGGGCATCGCTCGAACTGCATGGACACGGAGGCACGGAGACGGCCGGAGAACGGAGGGTGCGTCAGGCGTGACTTCGTGCATCAGAGAGCAAGGTCTTTTGGATGGGTGCCGAGCGTACGGAAGCATCCGATCGCTCGGCGACCATCCAAAAAGCCCTACTCCCTGGTGCACGAAGTCGCGCTCGACGCACCCTCCGTCCTCCGGCCGTCTCCGTGCCTCCGTGTCGATGCAGTTCCATCGACGCGATGAAAGCCCGCCAAGCGCACCCTCTGCGCCCACGCCGTGCGTTCTGCGCCCTCTGCGTTCCCGCCGTCTGCGCGTCACGACGATGCACGCCGAACGCGCGAGAGCACGCGAGACACACTGCCGAACGGAACGGATGCCGGTTAGCGTGATCGGGTCGCCCCCGAGCGGGATCGGGGGACTCACCCCGATCCGGAGTTCACGAGCATGGGCGGTTTTCGCGCGTTCCTGAAGGAGTACGGTGTCATCGGCCTCGCCCTCGGCGTCATCATCGGTGGCAAGGCGGGCGATCTGGTGAAGTCGGTCGCCGACGGCATCCTCATGCCGATCGTCGCGCTCGGGCTCCCGAAGGGCGGCTGGGAGAAGTGGCAGATCCCGCTCGGCAACGATCCCGAGAACACGCTCAAGATCGGCGCGGTGCTGGCGGCGCTGATCAACTTCGTGATCGTGGCGTTCTTCGTGTACTGGGTGTCGAAGAAGCTCCTCAAGGAGGAGACGGTCACGAAGAAGTGATGGTGATCGCGAGCATCGTGCGCATCGTGCGCATCGCCCACCGGCCATGACACGGAGGCACGGAGACGACCGGAGAGCGGAGGGCGCGTGTGGTCAGCCAGACGCGCGCGAGAGAGGACGGCATTTGGTGGGTGCCGAGCGTTCGGAAGGCCCCGTGTGCACGGCGCCCATGAAAATCGTCACGGTCGGACTGCACGTCCGTTCGCTCGACGCACCCTCCGTCCTCCGGTCGTCTCCGTGTCTCCGCGTCATGGCAGGTCAGCGATGTTCCGCAAATGACCCCGGTGTCGTGCACACGTGTCCTACGTGCCCTACGTGCCCTACGTGTTTCCCGCTGTCCCTTCCCGCAGTCCCTTCCCGCAGTCCCTTCCCGCGGTCCAGACCGAAGCACCATAGAAAGAACGACACCGCCCCCGGCCGCGCGAAGCGACCGGGGGCGGTGTCACGTGCGGAGGCCGACGCTCACCAGCTGTAGCGGATCCCCACCTGCGTGCTGAACTGAAGGAGCAGGTTCGTACCGATCGTGGCTTCGCGGCCGAAGGTGGCGGGGACGTTGTAGAGGATGTCGCCCGACGCGGCGTCGAAGGCCTGCGGCTGCAGCAGGTTGCGTGCGGCACCGCGGATGCCGACGAACCGGCCCCAGTCCGAGTTGAGCCCGTTCAGCACGTTGAACAGGTCGAAGCTGAGCTGCGCGCGACCGCCGCCGATCGGGAGATCCTTGCGGATGCTCACGTCGAGGCGGTTGAACCAGTCCTCGCGGCAGGTGTTGCGATCGATGATGCGCCCCACGAAGCCGCGCACGCACTCGAACGAGTTGAGGAAGCCGCGATACCGCTCACGGGCCGCCGCGATCGTGTCGGCGCGCGCCTGGCCGGTGATGTTGGACGCCACGAAGACCGGGAGCTGTGCCGGGTCGTAGATGAACGGCCGGTCGTTGAAGTTCACGCCGTCGCCGTTCAGGTCCTGCGTCTGCTCCGGCCCCCACGGCAGGCCGCTCTGCATGCGCCAGAACGCCGACACCGTGAAGCCCCACGGCGCCTTCACGAAGCCGCTCAGCACGACGGTGTGGTTGCGCACCCACTGGCTCGTGCCCCAGCCGCGGCTCCGGTCACCGACGCCACCGATCTCGTTCGGGCCGAAGGCGCCGATGCGCGGATTGCTGAACCCCTCGAACGCGGTGCAGCAGTTGTACGAGCTGTTGTCCTCCGCGTTCGCGTAGGTGTAGCTCGCGCGGAGGATGCCGCCGCGGCGCGCGAAGCGCTTCTCGAGGTTGAACGTCGCCGACAGCGAGCGCGCCCGCCCGTCGGTGAAGTTCGAGAAGACGTCGCCGAACTCGGTGAAGCGCCGCGAGTTGTCGAAGTTCGCGGCGCGATTGCCCGGCGCGAACTGCGTCGCCGGCGTGAAGACCTGCCGGCCGCCCTCGTTCGCGAGCGTGAACTGCGCGTCGCGCAGGTTCAGGTTGCGGACGGTGTAGAGATGGTTCGTGGCCGACCAGATCACGTCGGCGGAGAAGCGGATCGTCTGACCCAGGAGCCGCTCGTAGCCGACGTTCGCCTTGAACGTCTCCGGCAGGCGGAAGCCGCCCTCCCAGATCGTGAAGTTCGGGATGCCGCCCACGTTCGCCCCACCGAGGCAGCCGGTCGGGTTCTGCGAGCCGTCGGGCGCGAGCCCGGCGTAGTTCACCGGCACCGGCGGCGCGTTCGGCGCACCGTCGGCGAGCGAGCCGGCGCAGTTGAGCGTCAGCAGCGGGAGGTCGGTGATGCCGACGTTCGAGCCGAGCACCGCCGGGAAGCGGCCGTAGAACAGGCCACCGCCGGCACGCAGTACCTCGCGCCCGTCACCGCGCACGTCGTACGTCGCCGACAGACGGGGGCTGATGTTGTTGCGATCGACCGGCGCGACACCGGTCGGCGTGCCGAACGCGCGCTCGACCTCCTGCACGCGACCGGGGAAGTTGGTGAAGCGCGTCAGGTCGTAGCGCAGCCCCGCCTGCACGAGGAACTTGCGCGAGAGCTGCCAGTCGTCCTGCGCGTAGAACGCGAGCTCCTGCTGGTCGAAGAAGGCGGCCGGCGCCTGCCCGTCGGCGCGCAGGTTGCGCGTGTAGCTGAGCGGTCGGCGCGCCTCGAGATCGGCGAGACTGTTGAACGTCCACGTCCCCGAGCCGCCCTGCCAGAAGATGTTGGTGAAGCGGCTGAAGATCAGGTTGGTGCCGAACTTGAGGCCGTGGCGACCGCGCTGGACCGTGAAGTTGTCCACGATCTGCAGCTTGTCTTCCTCGAGCAGGTTGCGGAACGAGATCCCCTGACCGGCGAACTCGCCGTTGCCGAGGCCGGGCGCGAGGTTGTTGACGGCGAGCGAGGGACGCAGATCGTTGCCGACGCGCGGCTGGTTCTCGCGCGACCACTGGACACGGAAGACGTTGGTCCCCGTGCTGCCGACCTGGCTCGTGAGTTCGCCGACGATCGCGTTGTTGCGGTTGCGGAAGCCCTCGGCCCGCGAGAGCCCGCCGGTGATGGCAGTGCCGCCGGCCTCGTTCAGGTTGTCGAACTGCGAGTAGTTGTTGCGGAGCGAGAAGCGGTGGCGGTCGTTGACGTTCCAGTCGAGCCGCGCGAACACGGTCACGACGTCGTTGGTCGTCTCGAACGGGCGGAAATTCGCCTCGGCGCCGCTGATGCCGTACGTGTTCGCGAGGATGTTCTGGAAGCGCGCGAGCGAATCGGCGATCGCGGTGAAGCGCGCCGCGTCGGCGCCGGTCGCCGCGGCCGCGCGGGCGCGGAAGACCTCGGGCGAGTTGGGCGTGAACGGCTCACGGCGGCGCTGCCCGTCGATCGAGACGCTGTAGAACAGCTTGTCGCGGATGAGCGCACCCGAGAGCGCACCGGCGTACTGGATCGCCTCGAAGTTGCGCGGCTGCGTCCCGTCGAAGTTGTTGCCGGTGATCTGCTCGCCGCGGTAGTTCGAGTAGAAGGTGGCCTGCCGACGGTTCGCGCCACCCTTCGTGAGGATGTTGATCACGCCACCCGAGTAGTTGCCGTACTCGACGTCGAAGCCGTTGGTGACGATCTGGAATTCCTTCACGCTCTCGAGCGAGAAGTTGAACGGGATGCGTGCCCCGCCGCGGTTGCCGCCGAAGAAGGCGTTGTTGCCGTCGACGCCGTCGACCTGGATGCTCGTCTCCGAGGGACGCGCGCCGGCGATCGAGAACTGGCCACCCGTCGTCGCCTCGGGTACCGGACTCACGAGCCCGGAGAGCGCGATGAAGTCGGTGAAGTCGCGGCCGAGCGTCGGCAGGTTCTGGATCTCCTCGCTGGTGACCGTCTGCTTCACGCCGCCGTCGGCGACGTCGATGCGCGGCCGATCGGCGCCGATGGTGACGGTCGTGAGCTGCTGCGCGGCGTCACGCAGGGTGAGGTTGGCCGTCGAGGTGGCGCCGACGGTGACGCGGATGCCCTGCACCGACGTGCCGGCGTAGCCGAGTCGTCGGCCCTGCACAGTGTAGACACCGGACGGCAGCACGCGCAGGGTGTACTGCCCCTGCGCATCGGTGATCGCCTGTCGACGCAGCCCCGTCTCCTCGCTGATCGCGGTGACGGAGACGTTGGCGAGCGGTGCGCCGGCCTGCGTCGCGACGCGACCACGGATCGCACCGGCGGTCTGGGACGTCTGCGCGGCGAGCGGGAGCGCGATCGTCGCGAGGGCGAGCGCGTGACGGGCGACGCGCACGAGGAGACTCCGCATGGTCGAGCGAAGGGTCAGGGACACGGGACCTCCACGACGTCGGCGGCGGTGCGCGGAAGCAGCTGCGGACGCAGGGAGAACACGGAGAGGATACCGGTGATGTCGTAGCAGCGGCCGACGACGAACCGCCCGCTGCCGATGCCGGCGGTCGTCGCGCCGGCGAGGCGCACCTGCGCGGGCACGGGGCTCGACGCATCGGCGACTTCGATGTTGAAGCCCGTCGCGGGCGGGCCGCCGGTGCCGGTCACCGAGATGACACGCGCTCGGCGATACTGCAGGAGGCGACCGAGATTCGCGTTGCCGATGCCGTTGTTCGCGAGGATCGGTGAACGCGCCGAATCGGCCTGGCCGGTGCGCAGCACGAGCGGATCGACGATGCGCACCGCGCGGCGGATGTTGGCCCCGACACGCGGCGACGTGAGCTGGATCTCCTGGTTGAACAGGCCGATGTTGCCCGTCACTTCGATGCTGTCGCCTTCCTGCAGGTTGAGCCCCTGCACACCCGTGCCGAAGACCTGGATGCCACCCTGGTTGCCGGTGGCGTTCTGCAAGTAGAGGTTGTCGCCCTGCGTACGGAAGCGTCCCGGCGCAGCGGTCACGATCCCCGCGACGGTGACGGTGGTGTTGACGGGACGCGTCTTCGCCGTGTCGATGCGGATCACGCACCCGCCGCGGACGAACACGTTGGCGAAGGCCGGCTCGCCGGCGCGCACGACGACGCGCTGGCCACCGCAGAAGAAGCGTGGTGCGACCGAGACGCTGTCCACGACCACGTCGTGCACGCCCGCCTTGATCGCCGGCAGCGTGAAGCGGCCCTGCGCGTCGGCGGTGGCGGTCGCGATCTGCACCGTGCGCGAGCCGCGCTCGACGACGCGCACGATCGCGCCCGGCCGGAGCGAGTCGCCCTGCGTGGGCGTGAAGATCCCGTCGTTGTCGGCGTCGAGGAAGACGATCCCCGACGCGGTGCCTGCGTCCGGCGCGAACTGCGGCGCCTGATCGGCTTCGCAGCCCGCGAGCGCGCCCGCGGCCGCGAGCAGCGCGACGGCGCGCCGCGTGGTGAAGAGGTGCGGGCTCATGGCGTGAGGACGATGTCGGCGGGAGTGCGCGGCTTGATCTGCGCCGTGCCGTTGAACTGCGAGAGGGGACCGACGACGGTGTAGGTGCTGCCGACCGCGAAGGTGGCGCGCGTGATGCCGGCGAGGTTGCTGCCGACGCGCACCTGCACCGTCTGACCGTCGGGCGTGGTGCCGGTGACGGTGAACGCCGGCGCGGTGCCGCCGCCGATCGTGGTCACGCGGAAGCCGGCGAGCGAGACGAGACGCCCTTCGAGCGCGCGCGCATTGACCTGCGCACCGGTCTGCGTGACGGGCGCGAGCGGCGTCGCCTGGCCCAGCACGAGATAGGTGGGCGGCGCCGCGTTCGAGCCGATCTGCAGCTGTCCCGCGTTCACGCCGAGCGCTCCGGTGACTTCGACGCGCGTGCCGACGAGGAGCCGCGTACTGTCCGCGGTCGGGCCGCCGAAGGTGGCGACGCCACCGGTCTCGTCCTGCACCCAGACTTCGGCCGTGGCGCCCGTCCCCATCTGGCCGGGGCGCGAGGTGAGGATGCCGGCCACCACCACCGGCGTGCCGACGGCGAGCGTCCGCACGGTCGCGATGGGCGTCGTGACGGTGGCGTAGGTGGCGTTGAGCGTCGCGGCCTGCGTGGCGGCGACGACGACGCGTCGGCTCGTGCCGGCGGGGCCGAAGGTGAAGCCCGCGGGCGCCGCGAACTGCACGAAGTACGTCCCGGGCGCGACGGTCTCGAAGGCATAGGTCGCGGTCGCCGCGAGCGTCGTCGCCTGCACGAGCTGCGTGCCGGCCGAGTCGCGCGTGAGCCGTACCGCGAGCCCGGTGGCGGTGACATCGGTGCCGGGATCGAACGTGCCGTTGCCGTTCAGGTCACGGAAGACGAGCCCCGTGACGCGCCCCGGGAACCACGCGAAGCGGAACTCGCCGCGCGGTGCGGTCGTGCCGATCGCGCTCACGGGAACGACGAGCACCGGCGTCGCGGCGCCGGTCAGCACCGCGCCCGTGGGCGGCGTGAAGCCGGCGAGTGCGAGCTGGTACTGGCCCGCGGGCACGCCGGCGAAGGTGGCGACGCCCTGCGAATCGGTCGTGGCCTCCTGCGAGGCGACGGTGCCCGCGAGCGGGCCGACCGGCGCGAGCGTGACGCGGACGTTGGCGAAGGCGGAGTCCTGCGCGGTGAACGTGCCCGGCGAGGCGGGATCGCGATCGAGATAGACGCGGACGGCGACATCGCCGCGGTCGGGCGGCGCGATGCCCTGATCGCCGCAGGCCGCGAGCGCGGTACAGCTGCCCGCGACGGCGAGACGGAGGAAGCGGACCATCGGAAGTGGCGTGGTGAGGAAAGGTGCCGGCGACGGTGCCGGCCGGACGTGCGAGGGGCGGCCCCGGACGAATCCGGGACCGCCCCCGCCGGTCACTGCTGGTGCAGCACCGCGGGGCTCAGAACGCCCAGCGGAAGGTCAGCTGCATCTGGTAGAGGTTCGACGCACGCCCGGCACCCCAGCCGAAGGGACGGGCGGCGTTCGGGCACGCCACCTGGTTGTTGCCGACCACGTTCGCGGCGTCCGAGGTCCCGCAGTTGTTCCGGACCGTCGCGTTGAACTCGTAGTTGACCTGCTGCGTGCGCAGGTCGGTCGACGTGACGCCACGCGCCTGCAGCACCTGCTGGCTCGAGAAGTTCGGGCTCAGCACCGGAAGCTCGATGATTCCCCATTCCTTGTTCAGGAAGTTGAGGAAGTTGAAGATGTCGAGCTGCACCGTGAAGTTCTGGCCGGCGAGACGCGGCAGCGACTGGCGCACCGAGATGTCCATGCGGTTCTGCCACGGGCTCCGGCAGCTGTTGCGCTCCATGATCCGCCCGCGCTGCTCGGCGAGGCAGGGCTGCGAGCGGATGAAGTTCTCGAAGGCCTGCGCCGCCTCGGTGTTCGGCACGAAGGCTGCGCCGATGCCCGTGCCGATGCGGATCTCGTTGAGATCCGTCGCGTTGCGGGGGACGTAGATCGGGTCATTCCCGTTGAACAGGTCCCCGTTGACGTCACCATTCGTGGTGTACGTGAACGGCGTGCCGCTCATCCCCTCGTAGAAGAAGGTCACGTCGGTCTGACCGAACCGGCGCCACGGCGCGGTGATCGTACCGAAGAGGAGCGCGCGATGCGGGCGCTGGAAGTAGCTGGTCGTCGGCGTGAGATCCGTATGCGCGGTCGCGATCTGGCGCCCGTTGCGCCAGTTCGAGATGGCACGGTCGCTCGTGAGCGACTGCACGTCGCGCGACTGCATGTACGTGTACGCCGCGTTCAGGTCGAGCCAGCTGCCGAAGCGCTTGCGGAGCTGGGTGCTGATGCTCCAGTTGCGGTCGCGCGCCTGGTCCTGCAGCTCGATCGCTCCCTCGCCGAAGCCGACGCGATTCACGCCGGTGTTGAGGATGAAGCGCTGGTTGTTGTTGGTGACGGTGAAGCCCGACGCGCCACCGGTCGTGATCGCGTCGGCGTAGAGGACGCGGCCGTTCCGGTCGGTCACGATCCCCTGCGCGTCGAGACGCGGGCCGATGATGTTGCGGTCGACGATGAGCGGCGCACTCAGCGCCTCGCGGTAGAGCCCCTCGACGGTGAGGGTCACGTCCCACGGGAGGCGCCGGTCGAAGCCCGCCGAGATGGTGGCGAACTGCGGCATGCGGAAGTCGCGCGCCATCGTGTTGATGCCGACGGTGCCCGCCGCGCCGATCACCGGCGCCGGGGCCTGCTGCCCGGTGGCCGAGTTGAAGCAGGCGCGCGGGAGCGCGTTCACGTCGGTCGTGAAGGCCGGGACGTCATCGGTCAGGTTGGCCGTCGCGCCGGTGTTGTTCAGGTTCGAGCACTGCAGCTGCGCGAGGTTGTTGCCGGTGTTGCTGAAGCCGTTCGACATCATGATGAACGGCGCCGGGCCGCTGAACACGCCTGCGTTGATGCGGAGCTGCGTCGTCCGCGTGCCGCCGATGTCCCAGTTCATCCCGATGCGCGGCGACCAGTTGACGTGCGTCCGCGGCACCTGATTGGTCTCGAGACCCGGGATGCGACCCGACAGCGCCGGGTTGAAGGACGGCGAGTCGCGGAACTGCCACGCGTCGGCGCGCAGGCCGTACGTCAGCGTCATGGTCGAGCTGACGTTCCACTGATCCTGGACGTAGCCGGCGAACGAGTTGACGCGGAATCGCGCGGGGATGCCGCCCCCGTTGTCGTACGCGACGACGTAGGTGTCCGGCTGGTTCGCAGCCAACGCGGCGATGGACGGGAAGGTCCATGCCCCGTTCACGCCCTGCGCGAAGAAATTGAAGATGCGCGTGTGCTCGTAGCGCCCGCCGAAGGTCAGCGTGTGGTTGGCGCCCACCGGGACGGTGAGGTTGTTCGTCAGCTCGAGGATATCCTGCTCACTGCCGTTGTTCGGCGAGAAGCGTTCGCTGCCCGCCGTGATCGCGGCCGTCGGCGAATTGCCGCCGATGGGCGTCACGCGGATGCTGATCTCGGGCACGTTCACCGGGAGCGAGCGACGGTCGCTGATCTGGTTCCAACCGAAGCTGAACTCGTTGGCCATGCCGCGCGGCAGGTTCGAGAAGAGCTGCAGCGCGGTCGAGTTGTTCGTGTTGACGCGGTCGAATGCGTTCGACGTCAGGCGGATGCCCGAGTTCTGCAGGCCGAGCGTCGTGTTGAACGGCGCCGTGTTCCGGCTGAACTCGGTGATCTCGGCGCGATTGAGCAGCTGCCGCAGGACGAGTCGGTTGTTCTCGTTGATCTGGTAGTCGAGGCGACCGAAGAAGTTGCGGAGCGGGTTCGCGATGTCGACCGGCGCGACCGTGCCCGGATCGAAGCGCGGCTGCAGCAGGGAGATGACCCGGTTCACCGAATCGAGCGCCACGTTGCCGTCCCATGCGGAGCCGCGGAGCGCGGCACCGCCGGCCGGCTGGGTGCGATCCTGGAACTCGGGGACGACGAAGAAGTGGAGCTTGTCCTTGATGATCGGCCCACCGAGCGCGAACGAGTAGTTGCGCACCTGGAAATCGGATGCGCGAATGAACGTGGTGTCACGCGCGAGATCCGAATTGCGGAACGTGTACGTCGCGCCGCCGGTCAATGTGTTCGTCCCGTTGCGCGTGACGGCGTTGATCAGCATGCCGCCGCCGAAGTTGCCCTGACGCACGTCGGTCGGCGCCATCAGCACCTGGAACTCGCGCACGGCCTCGACCGACACCTGACGGCCGTTGGTGGCACCACCCGGCACACCCTCGGACGAACCGAGCTGGAACCGGTCATTCTGGTTCACGCCGTCGATCGTGTAGTTGTTGAAGCGGTTGTACGCACCACCGGCCGAGGGCCCGCCGTCCTGCGGCGTCGCGACCTGCGGGATGACCTTCACGAGGTCGTTGAGCTCGCGATTGAGGTTCGGCAGGCGACGGATGAGCGTATCGCCGACCGTCGCCGCGACGCCGGACTTGCTCGGCGAGAACACGGCGTCGGACCGCTCGCTCTGGACGACGACCGCCTGCAGCGCCTGCGCGGCCTGCGACAGGCGGAAGTCCTGGCGCGTGGTCTGTCCCAGCGTGACGGCGATGTTCACACGCTCTTGCGGCGCGTATCCGATCAGACGAACACGCACCGTGTACTGACGGCCGACTTCGAGGTTCTGCACGAAGTACCGGCCATTGGCGCGCGATTGCGTGCCGGTCTGGAAGCCGGTCGCCCGGTTGACGACCACGACGACCGCGCCTTCGAGGCCGCGGCCATTCTCATCACTCACCACGCCGCTGATCGCGCCGGACGTCACGCCCTGTGCGCGGGCAGCCGCGGGGAGCAGGCCGAGCGCGGCGCCGACGACGGCGCACGCGGCCACGACCCGGGCCCACGCGAACGAAACAGTGTGCATCGAAGCTCCTGGGAGATCCGGCAGCACCCCGCGGGCCGCTGCCGTGCTGTGCCCCGTCGCTCGCCTCCCGCGCGCCGGTGCACGGGAGATCGCGAGCGATCGGGGCCGGCGGGACTCGTCGGGGAGCCCGTCGCCGCGAGAAAAATGAACCGCCCGGTGCAAGAGGTCACGCGCGGCCTGTCACGGACGGGTCACGAGGACCGACCGGCTCGGCCACGGAGTCCGGCGATCGCCGGAGCCAAGTCACGACGCGCCAACGACCTGAGTCCTCCTGCGGCACGCTCGGCCTGTTCACCATCGAACGCAGGCTTCATCGGTACCCGACACCCCGCGCGGATCACCTCGTCCAGTGCAACGGACGCGTCACGGAATGGTCGCCGGTCCCGTGGATGGGTAGCGGGCGACGGATCGGTGAATGTCGACCCATCGTGATGGCGCGCCGACGCGGCATGTTCATGCGCCTCGAGAGAATGGCACGACGACACGACGACACGACGGCAGGATACGGCGACATGGCCGCATGACCACCTGCCCGACCCCGCGACACGAGCACACCACAGCATGCCACACGCAGCCTGGACGCCGGATCCGTTCGTGTCGAACGCCGAGCAGCGACGACTCGATGCCCGTTCGACACGCGGGCCCGTGCACGCCACGCTGGTCCGCCTCCGCGCCCCCGCGACGGCTCGGCGCGCGGTGCTCTACGTCCACGGGTGGATCGACTACTTCTTCCAGGCGCACCTCTCGCAGGCGTGGGCCGCGGCGGGGTGGGACTTCTACGCGATCGACCTGCACGCCTACGGCCGCTCGCTCGACGATGGCGAGCGCCCGAACTACTGCGCGGGCTTTGCGGAGTACCACGCCGAACTCGATGCGGCGATCGACGTGATCGCCCACGAGGACGGCCACGAACGCGTCGTCCTTCTCGGTCACTCGACGGGCGGGCTGCTGGCGGTGCACTACGCGGTGACGCCGGCCGGGCGTGCGCGCATCGCGGCGGTGATCCTCAACAGCCCGTTCCTCCGTCTGCCGTCACCGGCGCCCGTGCGGGCACTCGCACGCGTCGCCGCCGCGCTCGGTCGCGTCGCGCCGACCCTCGCGTTGCCGAGCGGCGTGTCGCCGCACTACGTGCACAGCGTGCATCGCGAGTGGCGCGGCGAATGGACGTTCCATCTGCCGTGGAAGCCGGTGCGCGGCTTCCCGCTCCATCTGGGGTGGCTGCGCGCCGTGCTCGCGGCGCAGGACGCGGTCGCACGCGGGCTGGCGCTGCCGCACCCGGTCCTGCTCGTGCGATCGACGCGGAGCTGGCGGAGCCGTCGCTGGGACGACCGCTACCTGACGAGTGACGGTGTACTGCGCGTGAAGGACATGCAGGCGCTCGCACCGCGCCTCGGCCGCGACGTGACCGACGTCGCGATCGAGGGGGCGATGCACGATGCCGTGCTGTCCGCGCCCGACGTGCGGAAGCGAGTCATCGCGACGATGCTGGAATGGGCGGCGGCGCGGGTGCCGGCGTGACGGTGTCGCGCGGGAAGACGCGACGGTCGTCCAGGCATCGCGAACGCATCACCCCTCGCGTCCCGCCGCCGTCGCCGCGGCGCCCTTCGCGAACACGAGGTGGTAGACCGGGATCCCTGCCACGATCACGCCCAGCACGCCCAGCGTCGCCATCCGGCTCGACTCGTCGGCGATCGCGTTGCCGAGGAGGAAGATCGTGCTGAGGATGAAGAGTGCGGGGACGAGCGGGTAGCCGGGCACGCGGAACGTCGGCGCATAGCCCGCGCGACGCCGGAGCGCGTAGACGCTCGCCACCGCCAGCGCGTAGAACGGCACGATCGCCGTCACGAAGGCGTCGGCGAGCTGCTCGAAGCTCCGCAGCAGCACGAACGCCACGCCGAGCGCGGCACAGGTGAGCACCGCGACGTAGGGCGTCTCGAACTTCGGGTGCACGCGGCCGAGCGCGCGGAAGAAGAGCCCGTCGTCGGCCATGGCGACGAAGATGCGCGGCGCGGTGAGCAGCGTGCCGTTGAGCGTGCCGAAGGTCGAGAGCATCACGGTGACGCTCACGAACAGCACACCGGCCGGACCGATGAGTCGCTGCGCCACATCGGCGGCGACGAGGCGCGAGCCCGCGATCTCCTGCACGCTCAGCACGCTCAGGTACGCGAAGATCGCCGCGAGGTAGATCGCGAGCACGAGCAGCGTGCCGAGCACCAGCGCCTTCGGCAGCGTGCGCTGCGCGTCCTTGATCTCGCCGCCGACGAAGCTCACGTCGGCCCAGCCGTCGAAGATCCAGAGCGTGCTCACGAGTGCGAGCCCGAACGCGCCGAAGGTGAACGAGCCCGGCGGCGCGAGCGGGGCGAAGTGCCCGCCCGTCTTCGGCAGCCCGATCGCGAAGGCGAGCAGTACGATGAAGAGCAGCCCACCATACTTGGCGATCGTCGTCACGTTCTGCACCACGCTGCTCGACTTCACCCCGAGCACGTTCACGCTCGACGAGACGACGATCGCGACGGCCGCCAACCAGTGCGCCCAGTCGTCGTACGGCGCCACCGACGGATCGAAGCCCGCGACCCGCAGGGTGTACTCGGCGCACGTGATCGAGATCGCGCCGAGCGAGGCGGCGCGGATCACGACGAACTCGGCCCAGCCGAAGAGGAAGGCCGGCAGCCGCCCAAACGCCTCGCGGATGTAGACGTAGATGCCACCGGTCCGCGGGTAGGCGCTCCCGACCTCGGCCAGCGTCAGCGCGCCGCAAAGGGCGAGGATCCCCGCGGCGACGAAGACGCCGACGAGGGGGAGCGGGCCCGGGAGGCGGGTGGCGATGCCGGCGGGCGACCGGAAGATGCCGGAGCCGATCGTCGAGCCGACGAGGACGGCGATGGCGCTCCACAGGCCGAGCTGGCGGCGGAGCGAGGGGCTGGGAGCGGCTGCCATGGGTCCTGCGAGGGTAGTGCCGCGACGGGCCCCGTGGCAGGGCCGCGCGGCCGGGCCGATCGGGCACCCGGTCCAATGGCGCCGGGTAACCGATGTCGCGACCTTTCATCCGGGCCGTACGGCGAATGCCCGACAGGGCCCACCCATTCCTCCCGACCCTCATGATCGCGCAGACGATCTTCTGGGGGGCCGTCGTGGCCGTCGTGATCGCGCATCGCTACATCCTGCGCTCCGCCGTGGCCGCCAGCGCCCCCGTGACCCACGGGCACCCGATGCCGCGGACGACGCGTGCGGCCGAGCTCCTCTGGGTGCTCATCCCGGCGCTGTCGCTCGTCCTGCTCTTCTACGCGACGTGGCGCGCGATCGAGGATCCCTCGACGGCGATCGCCGGCGGCGGCGCGGTACCGACGGTGGTGGTCCCGTGAGCCCCACCCTCCCCGATCCGCGACTCGCGACGGTCCGCCGCCTCGCGGGCGCCGCCTGGGTCATCGCGCTCGGCCACGTGATCTTCGGCGGCTTCGTGCGCATCAGCGGGAGCGGCATGGGGTGCGGCGACCACTGGCCCAAGTGCTACGGCTACTGGTTCCCGCCGTTCTCGCGCCCCGACCTCGTGATCGAGGTGCTGCATCGCTACTTCGCGGCGGCGCTGAGCACGACGGTGGTCGCGTTCCTCGCGGTCGCGCTGCTGCGGCGCACGGTGCACGGCGTCGCCGGCCGCGGCGGTGTGTTGCGCAGTGCGGTGCTCGCGACGGGCATCGTCCTCTTCGCCGCGACGCTCGGCGCGGTGACGGTGACGTATCGCAACGAGTGGTGGGCGACGCTCGCGCACAAGGCGGTGGCGATGTCGCTGCTGGCGACGCTGACCGCCGGGTGGATGCGCGCCGGCGGGCTGGCGTCGTTGCGTGATGCGACGGCCGGTGCCGTCAGCGACCGCACGGTGCGTGGCGCGACGATCGGCGCGGTGCTCGCACTGGTGACGGTGCTCATGGGCGGGATGACCGCCAAGTGGGCCGGGGCGGCGGTGGCGTGCGTCGGCTTCCCGCTCTGCGGCGAGGGATCGCTCGGTGGCGGCGCGCAGCATATCCAGCTCACCCATCGCGTGCTCGCGTACCTGACGGCGCTGCACGTCGTGCTGCAGGCGGTGCTGATCATGCGCCGTGGCGAGCGCCCGGTGATCCGCGGGCTCGCGCTCACCGCCGCGACGGTGGTCGTGCTGCAGATCGTCTGGGGCGCGGTCATGGTGCTCGGCGGCTTCCCGCAGTGGGTGCGCTCGGCCCACCAGGCGACCGGCGTGCTGCTCTGGATCGCGACCTTCGCGCTCGCGTACGGTGCGCGGCGCGCGACCGGCGGTGACGATGCCCTCGGTGCCGGCGTGCGCGCGACGCCGCGCTCGCCGGTGCTCGTCGGTGCCGCGGAGGCGAGCGCATGACGGCATCCACGGTGTCCGGCGCGCAGGCCGACGTCCGTCCGCTCTGGCGCGACCTGGTGATGCTCACCAAGCCGCGCATCATCTCGCTCCTGCTCGTGACCACCGCGGCGCCGATGTACGTGGCCGGCTCGCCCGACCTCACGCTCGTCATGATCGTGATGCTCGGCGGCTACCTGATGGCGGGCGGCGCGAATGCGGTCAACATGTACATGGACCGCGACATCGACGGCGTGATGGGACGCACGAAGCTGCGTCCGATCCCGAGCGGCCGCATGACGCCTCACGCGGTGCTCGCCTTCGGCGCGATGCTCGCCGTCACCGCCACCTGGCTGCTCGCGCTCTACGTGAACGTGCTCACGGCGGCGCTCGCCCTCGGCGGCTTCTACTTCTACGTGTTCGTGTACACGCGCTTCCTCAAGCGCACGACGCCGCAGAACATCGTGATCGGTGGCGCGGCCGGGGCGTTCCCGCCGCTCGTCGGCTGGGCCGCGGTGACGGGACGCGTCGATCTCGCGGCGTGGTACCTCTTCTTGATCGTGTTCTACTGGACGCCGCCGCACTTCTGGGCGCTCGCGCTCAACAAGCAGAGGGACTACGGCCGTGCCGGCGTCCCGATGGCGCCACTGGTCTGGGGCGAGCGTGAGACGATGTGGCAGATGTTCTGGTACACGATCGTCCTGCTCGTACTGACGATCCTCCCCTGCACCTTCGGCGCGTTCGGCTGGATCTACGGCGCGAGCGCGGTGGTGCTCGGCGGCATCCTGCTGTGGGGGACGGTGAACGTCATGCGCGCACCCGAGGGCGAGTGGAGTGCGCCGGCGTGGTGGGTCTACAAGTACTCGCTCCTCTACCTCGCGCTGCTCTTCGTGGCGATGGTCGTCGATCGTCGCATCCTGACATGAGTCCTCGTCGTCCGCACGACGACGCGAGCCGAGGCGCCGGGACCGCTCCCGGCGCCTCGGTCGCGTCGGGCGCCGGCGCGCGCAAGCCGCGCCTGTCGCCCAGACCGCTCGCACGGCTGCTGCCGCGACTGCGTCCGTATCGCGGGCGGTTGGCGATCGCGCTCGTCTGCCTCGTCATCGCGGCGTGCGCGGGGCTCGTCTTCCCGCGCGTGGTGCAGGAGCTGCTCGACGCCGCCTTCCTGCGTCGCGACCGTGCCCTGCTCGACCGGATCGCGCTCGCGCTCCTCGGCGTCTTCGCGCTGCAGGCGGTGGTGACCTTCGTGCAGGTCTACCTGCTCTCGAGCACGAGCGAGCGCGTCGTGGCGGGGCTCCGCGAGGAGCTCTTCGCGCATCTCGTGCGCCTCTCGCCGCAGTTCTTCACCGAGCGACGCACGGGCGAGCTCACGAGCCGGCTGTCGAGCGATCTCGCGGTGCTGCAGACGATGCTCGCGGGCTACTTCAGCGAGATGGCGCGGCAGACGCTCTACCTCATCGGCGGCGTGACGCTGCTCGCGCTCACGAATCCGCGCCTGATGCTGATCGTGCTCGCGGTGACGCCACTCGTCGTCGGGGCCGGCGTGATCTGCGGGCGGCTGCTCCGCGCGGCGAGCACCGGCGTGCAGGATCGCGTCGCCGAGGCGATGGCGACGGCCGACGAGGCGTTCGGGCAGATCCGCACGGTGCAGGGCTTCGTGCGCGAGGACGTCGAGGTGCGGCGGTTCCGCGGGCTGCTCGCGAGCGTGATCGACGCCGCGCTCCGCAAGGCGACGATCCGCGCGATGTTCTTCGGGACGGTGGGCTTCATCGCCTTCGGCGCGGTGGTGGCGGTGCTCTGGCAGGGGGGACAGCTCGTCCTCGACGGGGAGCTCACCGCGGGACAGCTCGTGAGCTTCCTCCTCTACGCGATCACCGTCGCCGCGGCGGTGGGCGCGCTGGCGAGCGTCTTCGGCAGCTTCCAGGAGGCGATCGGCGCGACGGTACGCGTGCTCGAACTGCTCGACACACCGGCGACGGTCGCCGAGCCCGTGTCACCGACGGCGCTCGCGCGTCCGGTGCGTGGCGCGATCACGTTCGACGACGTGCGCTTCGGCTACGGCCCCGATCTGCCCGACGTGCTGCACGGCGTTTCGCTCGCGATCGCGCCGGGTGAGGTGCTCGCACTGGTCGGGCCGAGCGGTGCGGGCAAGACGACGATCGCCTCGCTCGTGCCGCGCTTCTGGGACGTGACCGGCGGACGCATCACGCTCGACGGCATCGACGTGCGGCAGCTCTCGTTCGCCGACCTGCGCGGGTCGATCGGTGTGGTGCCGCAGGAGCCCGCGCTCTTCAGCGGGACGATCCGCGAGAACATCGCCTACGCCCGCCCCGACGCGAGCGACGACGAGGTGCTCGCCGCGGCGAAGGCGGCACACGCGTGGGAGTTCGTGTCGCAGCTGCCGCAGGGGCTCGACACCCGCGTCGGCGAGCGTGGCGTGAAGCTCTCGGGCGGCCAGCGCCAGCGCATCGCGATCGCGCGCGTCTTCCTCAAGGATCCGCAGGTCGTGATCCTCGACGAAGCCACGTCGTCACTCGACACCGAGAGCGAACGCCTCGTCGAGGACGCGATGGCCTCGCTGCTCGAGGGGCGGACGACGATCATCATCGCGCACCGCCTCAGCACCGTCCAGCGCGCCGACCGCCTCTGCGTCCTCGACCGCGGCCGCGTCGTCGAGATGGGCACGCACGCCGAGCTGCTGGCGCGCGACGGGAGCTATGCGCGGCTGTACCGGAGCCAGTTCCGCGACGAGGACGCGCTGGTCTGAGCGCGGCGTTCGGCATCGCGACCGCATCGAACCACGGGCTGCGCCCACGGCGAAAGGCGCACGGCTGAACAGCCCACGGTCGGCCAGAGCGAGATCGGCGCAGCGTTCGTCGCCCGTCGATGCGAGCGATGCGTAAGAAGCGCCGTGGGCCGTTCAGCCGTGCGCCTTTCGCCGTGGGCGCAGCCCGTGGTTCGATGCGGTCGAGATGCGCAATTGCGACGACGCGCTTAGTGCGCGTGGCCGCAGTCGCAGTGCGAGACGCCGCGGACGCCGTGCCAGCCTTCGCGGGCGATGATGGGGACCATCGCGAGGGCGGCGACGGGGTCGGCCCACCACCAGCCGAGGACCGCGTTGAGCGCGAGGCCGCCGACCAGGATCGCGGAGAGCCACGAGCAGAGCGCGGTCTGCTGCGCTTCGGCGGCGAGGGCGCCGGAGCCGAGGCGGCGGGCGACGTCCTTCTTGGCGCGGGCGAGGAAGGGCATGATGGTCACACTCACCAGCGCGAGCGCGAGGCCGAGCGGGCTCGCCTCGGGATGGTCGCGGCGCACGAGCGCGCCGACCGACTCGACGGCGACGTAGGCCGCCAGCGCGAGGAACGACGCACCGATCACGCGCAGCGCCACGCGCTCGGCGCGCTCGCGCGCGACGGCATCACCGTCGGCGGCGAGTCGCCAAGTGGCCGCGAGCGTGGCGGTGACCTCGATCGCCGAGTCGAAGCCGAAGCCGACCAGCGCGATGCTCCCCGCGGCGAGCCCGGCGACGATGGCGACCACCGCCTCGACGCTGTTGTACGCCAGCGAGACGCGGTTCAGCACGCGACCGCGGCGAAGCACGGCGGCACGATCGAGAGCGAGCGGGGCGGTCATCCGGGAAGTCGGGGTCGTGGCGACGGCGCCGTTGGCGCGGCGCCGGCCCGGGGGCAGTATAGCAGCCGCAGGCGGGCACCGTCGTCCTCGCCGTGTCGTACCCGCGTCCCTCGAGATCGTCGCATGCCGCATCGCTTCCCGCCGGATCCGCGTCCCCTCGCGCCATTGCCACCCGAATTGCCACCGCTCGGCGACTGGCCCTCGGTCGACGAGGCGGCGACGGAAGCGCTGCGCCGTTTCACGACGCCCCCTCCGACGACGCGTCGGAGCCACGAGGCGGCGGACCGGGTGCGCCTCCCGTCGTGGATGCGCGCGGCCGACGAGGCGCGGCTCGTGCCGACCGCGCACGGCGAGGTGGCCGCGTGGCGCTGGGGTGACGCGACCGCGCCGGCGATCGCGTGCATCCACGGCTGGGGCGGACGTGCCGCGCAGTGGGCACCACTCATCGAGGGCGCGCTCGCGGCGGGGCTGCAGGTCGTCGCCTGCGACGCGCCCGGCCACGGTGCGAGCGACGGCACCGACGCCGCGATGCCGGCGTTCCGCGACGCGCTGCTGGCGGCGATCGATGCCTTCGGTGCGGCGCCGCGTGCGCTCGTCGGGCATTCGCTGGGCGGGATCGCGACGCTGGCGGCAGCGGCGACGCTCGCCGAACGCGATGCGACGACCGCGCGCACCCTGCGGCTGGTGAGCATCGGCGCGCCGGCGACGGTGTCGCGTCCGCTGGCGCGCTTCATCGCACGGCATCGCGCGAGCGATGCGGTCATCACGGCGATGCGTGCACGCTTCGAAGCACGGTGGGCGACGCCGTTCGAGTCGCTCGAGACCGAGGCGCTGCACGCGCGCTGTGTCGCCGCCGGTGGCGTGCCGGCGCTGCTCGTGCTGCACGCGATGGACGACGAACAGGTGCCGGTCGCGGAGGCCGGCTATCTCGCCTCGATCTGGTCCGGTGCCTCGCTCCAGCTCGTGGAGCGCGGCGGGCACTCGGCGCTGTTGCGCGATCCCGCGCTGGTGGCGCGCATCCTCGACGGCGCCGGCGTGCGCTGACCTCGCGCGACGCCGCTCTGCTTCAGCGTGGTGCGCCGAAGCGCAGCGTCGCGGTCACGACACCGTTCGCGGGGACGCGCACGCGCGTCGCGACACTCCCGAGCCGCGGATGCCACGCGCGCACCGTCCGCTCGCCCGGCGCGAGCGAGTCGAGCGTCGCGGTGCCGGCATCGCTGGTGGCGCGTGCGGTCGCATTGGGCGCAAGCACGACGATCGCGCGCGACCACGGAAACCGCAGCGAGCGCACGGTGATGGCGCCCGCGGGCCAGTCGCGGGTGTGGAGCGGCACGAGCTGCGCGTCCGCCTCGAAGACGATCGTGTCGGCCTCGGGACGCACCACGTGCTGCACGACGATCGTGTCGCGGAGCGAGTCGCGTTGCATGAGCGCGAGCGTCGCCGACGGCGGCACCACCTGCAGCACCGGCGCGGGGTGGCAGTCCTCGAACGTCACCAGCGCACGTCGCTCGGCGCGCTGCCACGCGACGCGCGGCGCGGGTGCGCCGTCGATCCAGACGAGCGCCCCGACGACACCGCCGTCGCGCGACGTGCGGACGGTCGAATCGACGAGTTGCACGGGGCACGACGCGTCACGCGCCGCGCTGGCGTGCAGCGTCGGTGCGGGTGGTACACCGTCGAGCACGACGCGGAGCTGCAGCTGTGCACCGCCGGCCGCGACGAGCACCGGCGCGCCGTCGGCGCGCAGCGTCGGCAGCGAGGCGACACCGAATGCGCGGGCGAGCGCCGACGGCGCCACCGGCGTGCGACTCCGCGTGAAGAAGCCGCCGGGCCCCGAGGCCTCGGCGTCGTCGTCCCCGAGGATCCACCACGCCGCCGCGCCGAGCACGGCGACGACGACGAGCCGCACGACGAGACGCCCGCGCCTCATCGTCCGTGGCGGTGGCGCGGGAACGATCGCATGGCGCGCATCCTAACCGCCGTCGCAACCGTCGCCGGCGAACGCGGCAGCGGAATGGCGCAAGTGTACGAGGCCGCGTGTCAGCGGAACGGCGCCGACGAGCGGAACGAGACGACGAGCGTGTGATTGAGTTCGCGCGGACCGGCCGGGCGTTCCAGCCATTGCAGCATGTAGCCGCCTTCGACGCGCAGCGTGCGGTTCAGCGACCGGCCCACGGCGAGCTGCGTGCGCGACTGGTCCACGAAGGGGCCGGTGGAACCGGGCGGCACGTCGATGAACCACTCCTGCGACGCGACCGCATACCAGTCGCGCGAGAGTCGACGCTGCAACCGATCCTGCCGGCGGAAGCGCATCGACCCGCGCCAGTCGCCCTCGACGTCGAAGGCGACGTCGCGTCGCTGCCAGCGGAACTCGAGGCGCGAGCGGTCCGCCCACTGCCACCGGCTCCCCTCGCCCCCGACACGCCGCTGGCCGGCGAGCTGCAGCCATGGCCGCACCTCGTTCACCACGCTCCCGCCGGCGCCGCCGGTGTACGGCCAGCTCCGCTGCCCGATGAGCGTCACCGTCGCACGATACGACCCCACCACCGCCTGCGAGACGCCCATGCCGATCACCTGCTGCTGCCACTCGCGCGCGAAGTCGGCGCGGCGCGCGGAGAGCTCGAGGTAGAGCGACGTCCGCTCGGCGAGGCGATGATCGCCGAAGTAGTTCACCCAGAGATGCCCGTTGTGCTCGACCTGCGCACCGAGCGGCACGGCCGGGATGCCGCACGCGACGACGCATGCGCCGATGCCTGCGACGACACGCGCGGTGCGGCGAGTGAGCGCCAACGCACGACGCGACCGCGACGGGCGGCGTGGGGGACGTGCGCTGGAGCGGTGCAGGAGGACGGGAAAGTCGGATGCCATGTGCGGAGTACGGCGTGCGGCATCGCACGTCGCGGGAACGATGCGATGCGCGATCGTCAGCGCGGAATCGGGGCGCTCCAGCGCGTGACGATCAGCACCGTGTGATTGAGTTCGTCGGTGGTGCGCCGCCAGAACGCCTGGAACATGTAGCCGCCCTCGATGCGCAGCGTCGGCGAGACGACCTTGCCGACGAGCAGCTGCGTGCGCGTCTGCTCGAGGTGTCGCTGTGGGCCCGTGGGTGCGGGCACCACGAACCACTCCTGCGAGCCGGCCGCGTACCACGCGCCGCCGCTCCGGAACGGGACGACGACGCGATCCATCCGTCGCAGCCGCCACTGCGTCGTCCACGACGGGTCGTCGGGGGCACGCTCGGTGTAGGGCACGACGTTGCGCATCTCGAGGCGGTTGCGCTCCGTCCACGTGACGCGCCCGCGACGACGATTGCCGACGATCTGCACCCACGGTCGCAACTCGAACGCGTTGGCGCGGATCGGCGTCTCGCCGTAACGAAACGTGTTGCTCCATCCCATGGCCGCCGTCGCGCGCCAGTTCGGGCCCAGATCGCGCGAGGCGCCGAACGCGCCGAGCTGCTGTTGCCAGGTGCGGCCGAGCTCGTGGCGGCGCGCCGAGAACTCCCAGTAGCCGTGCCACGTCGCGTTGACGCGGTGCTCGCCGAAGATGCTCGCCCACGCGTGTTCGTTGGTCGTCGATTGCGCCGCGCTCACCCGTGGAACGGCGAGCATCATGACCACGGCGCCCGAGTGCAGCGAACGGGCGATGTGGTGCGCGAGGCGTCGCGGACGCTGGAGCGGCATGGAGCGGGGGAACGGGAACACGATGCGTGGCCGGATGGGTCAGCTGCGGGAAGTGTCGACCGGTCGGGCCGCTTCGTACGGCTCCATGTGCACGAGCACGCCCTGCACGCCCGGCACCGCCGCACGGATCGACCCCTTCACGATGCCGCTCAGCACGTGCGCATCGTGCAGCGAGAGCGCCGGATCGGCCTGCACGTGGATGTCGACCCAGTAGCCGCGCCCCGCCTTGCGCACCGCGAGCTTCTCGACGTCACGCACGTCGGGCACCGCGCGTGCGGCACGCCGCACGGCATCGGCGACGTCACCCGGCGGCGTGCGATCCATCAGCTCGCGCACGCCGCTCGGCAGCAGCTGCGTCCCGTTCCACGCGATCACGCCGGCGGCGACGAGCGCGGCCCAGTCGTCGGCGCTCTCCCAGCCCGGTCCACCGACGAGCGCGATCGCGATCCCGACGAACGCCGCCGCGCTCGTGAGCACGTCGCTCCGGTGATGCATCGCATCGGCCGTGAGCGCGGTGCTCCCGGCCCGTCGCCCGATCGCCGCCACATGACGCGACACGAGCGCCTTCACGATCATCACCGCCCCGAGCACGGCGAGCGTCCACGGCGCCGGCGTGAAGTGCGGCGTGCGGATCTCGTGCACCGCCGCCGCCGCGATGCCGACGCTCGCCACCACCAGCAGCAGCGCGACGACCGACCCCGCGAGCGCTTCGGCCTTGCCGTAGCCGAACGGGTAGTCGTCGTTCGCGTCGCGCTCGGCGATGCGGACGCCGGCCCACACGGCGAAGCTGCCGAAGAGGTCGAACGTGCTCTCGGCCGCATCGGCGACGAGCGCGTACGAGTTGCCCACGATGCCGGCGACGAGCTTGACGAGTGCCAGCGCGACGTTGGCCCCGATGCCCAGGAGCGCGGTGCGTGCGACGAGACCCGGCGCATCGGCGGCGCGACGACGCGGGTGCGCACTCGCGGTGCCGGTACCCTGCTCCGTCGCGGGCGCGCCGCTCCCCGGCGCTCCCGCGTGCACGGTCACAGCGCCAGTACCTCGTGCTGGATCTCGTGCGGCGTCACGCGCACCGTCCCATCCGTTGCGACCAGTGCGTTCACCTCGGAGCGGATGCCGAAGCGCTCCGCGAGATAGACGCCCGGTTCGATCGAGAAGAGCACGCCCGGCATGAGCACGCGCTCCTCGCGCGTCTCGACGCTGTCGAGGTGCGGCCCCGAGCCGTGCAGGCCGGTACGATCGATCGAGTGGCCGGTGCGATGCACGAACGCGTCGCCGTAGCCCCGCGCGGTGATCAGGTCGCGCGCGGCACGATCGAGCGCCGCGCCCGTCGGTGGCGTGCCGGCGGCCATCGCGTCGCGCAGCAGCGTGATCGCGGCGTCGCGGCCGTCGCGCACCGCCGCCCATGCGTCGGCGAAGCCCGCGGGGGGCGTGCCGATCGTCGCCATCCAGGTCTGGTCGGCGAAGACGCCACCCGGCTCGCGCGCCCAGAGATCGAGCAGGAGGACGCAGTCCATGCCGATCACCGCGGCGCGTGTCTCCGAGGGCGCGTAGTGCGGATTGGCGGCGTTCGCATTCACGGCGACGATCGGCGCGTGCTCCGTTTCCAGGCCGCGCGCCGCGAACTCCTGCACGATTCGCCGCTGCAGCGCGAACTCGGTGATCGGCGTCCCGGCGCGCGCCTGCGCGGCGGCGTGCCGCATCGCGTCGTCGGCGATGGCGGCGATCGCCTGCGCGGCGCGCACGTGGCTCGCGAGCGCGTCGTCGTCGAGCGCAGCGGCGAAGGCCGTCACCAGCGCGGCGCTCGTGTGTACGCCGGCACCCGCGGCACGCACCATCTCGAGCACGCCGCCGGGGACGCGATCGATGTACGGCACGGCGTTGCCCGGCGAGGTCTCCATCGCGATCGCGCGACCGGCGACGAGCGTGGCGAGCGTCGCCTCGAGCTCGGCCCAGCCACTGTAGATGCGCCGCTCCCACGCGTCGGGCCACGTGCGCCACAGGTGCCGCTCGATCGCGTGCTGCACCGCGACCGGTGTCCCGTCGGCGGGGATGAAGGCGAACGCGCGACGCGACACGTGCGAGCCGAGGCCGAGGAACGACGCGGCGATCGGGTTCTGCCCCTGGAACTCGTAGAGCAACCAGCCGTCGAGCCCCGCGGCGCGCAGCGCGGCCTGGATCGCGGGGAGCGTCGCGGCGAGTGGTGCCACGCTCAGCTCCGGTTCCAATCGGCGCGCCACCGCGCGCCCTGCGCGGCATCGACGCGCGCGACGACGGCGGGCACACCGGTCAACCGCTCGAGGAAGGTGGCGAAGGCCGCCGCGTAGAACGCGTGGCCCGCCGTGCCCGACCCGTCGCCCGTCACCGGCCCGCGCACGTCGAGCAGCACCGCCGCGCCGACACGCTGCACGTCGCCGTCGAGATAGCGCCGCGCGAGGCGACGCACCGCGCCGAGCGCCAGCGGCCGTGCGACCATCCCCGGCAGGACGCGGATCGCGATGCGACGCAGTGCGGACACCGTCGCCACGGCTTCGGTGGCGAGCCAGATCCCCGCGCTCTCGAAGACGCGATGCGCATCGGCGCGGCGTCCGATCAGGCGTGCGAGGGCGACCGCCTCGTCGCGCGACGTCGGCTCGCCACGCCGCACCGCGTCGGAGTAGCGCCGGATCTGCGCGTAGACCGTGTCCGAGAGGCCGAGGCGCTTGAGGCGCAGCTCCTCGACGTATTCCGCTTCCTCGACCGACTCGGGCCGGTCCACGAGGCGGACCGCCTCGAGGAGGCTCAAGGGAAGGCGGGCGTCGACGGTGGCGGACATCGGTGGTGCGAGACTATAACTGCGCCGGGACGGAGCGAGCGGCGTCGGCCGGCGCCCCGGGGGAGTGGCGGAGGGCGAAGCTAAGCCGAAAGGTGCACGTGAACAAGCGACGCGACGGGGCGCTCGGCGCGGGAACGGCGGTGTCGCACGTGCCGTTGATCCGGTGCTGTCATCGGTGTGCCGACAGCGCTGCGGGAGCCTCCCGTCATCGCCGCGGAACGCGTCGCGTCGGCACGCACCTCGGTCCGTCCGCATGACACTCCTCGACGGCCACCTCTCGTTCCCCTCGTGGCCGTGCAGCGCCGTGCAGGCGCGCAGCTTCGAGTATCTGGACGATGAGCTGGCCCGCGACGAGCGCGACGCCATCGACGCGCATCTGCGGCGGTGTGCCGCGTGCCGCCACGCGATGGCGCGCGACGGAGCGTTCCGTCACCAGCTCCGCCACGCGCATCGCCTCGAGCCCGCGCCAGATCAACTCCGATCGCGCCTGCTCGATGCGCTGCGCCGCGCCTCCGACGATTCGATCGCCTGACATGTCCGTCGAAGGTCCACCGGTCGTCGGCGTCTCGTTCGCGCTCGGCCACCTCCTGCTCGCGCTCGTCCTCGGCCCGCTCGTCGCGGGGCTCGCCTGGCGTGCGGGGCAACTGACGGCGCCGGCCGCACTCGTCGCGGCGCTCCTCGGTGCGGCCGCGACGCTCGCGGGCATCGGGTGGGTCGCGCTCCTGCTCGCCTTCTTCGGCACGAGCGTGCTGCTCGGCCGCGCGGGGCGCGCCACCAAGCGCGCGCGCACCGCCGCGGTGCTCGCGCCGGAGCACGGCCGCACGGTGCGGCAGGTGCTCGCCAACGGCGGCATCTTCGGCGCGGCCGCGATCGTCGGCCTCGTGTCGATGGGCCCCGACGGCATGCCCCCCGCGACGCGCGCGATCGCGCTCGGCGCACTCGCCGCGGCCACGGCCGATACGTGGGCGACCGAGATCGGCACGTGGATCGGCGGGACACCGCGTCACCTGCTGACCTGGCGCCCGCTCGCGCCCGGACTGAGCGGTGGCGTCACGCCCGCCGGGACCGCGGCGACGGTCGCCGGAGCGTCCCTCCTCGCGGCGATCGCGTTCGTCTGCGGCTGGCCGACGCCGGTGGCCCTCGCCGGGGCCATCGGGGGTATCGCAGGATCGCTCGCCGACTCGCTGCTCGGCGCGACGCTGCAGGCGCGGCGTCGCACGGCGGACGGAACCCTCACCGAGCGGGCGCAGGACATGCACGGACAGCCCACGATGCACGCCACCGGACTCCGCTGGATCGACAACGACATCGTCAACTTCGCCTGCACCGCGACCGGTGCGCTGGTGGCGCTCGCCGTCCTCGCGATCGGCGGGAGCGTGACCGGATGACGCGCGTCGCCCGTGCGATCGTGGTCGGTGGTGGGCCGGCGGGGGCGGCGAGCGCGTGGGCACTCGCCTCGCAGGGCCACGACGTGCTCGTGCTCGATCGCGCGCGCTTTCCGCGCGACAAGGCGTGCGCCGAGTACCTGAGTCCGCAGGCCTCGCGCGTGCTGGACGCCATGGATGTGCTCGGCGACGTCGAACGCGCCGGTGCCGCGCAGCTCGCGGGGATGACGGTGCGATCGCCCGACGGCGGCATCATCCACGGCGAGTTCGCCGCGCGTCACGGCTTCGCGGGCTTCCGCGATCGCGGGCTCGCGCTGCGTCGTCGCCGGCTCGATCCGATCCTGCTCGAGGGAGCACGCCGCGTCGGTGCCGACGTGCGCGAGGGCGTCGCGGTGACCGACGTGCTGCGCGATGCGCACGGTGCCGTCTGCGGCGTGACGGTGCGCGATGGCGACGGCGCGATGCGCGAGCTCCGCGCCGATCTCGTGATCGGTGCCGACGGGCTGCGGAGCGTCGTCGGGCGCCGCACCGGACTCGCCGCGCGGCTGCCGTGGCCCTTCCCCGCACGTGTCGCCTTCGTGGCGCACTGGCGCGACGTGCAGGGGATCGGTGCACACGGCGAGATGCACGTCGAACGCGACGGCTACGTGGGGCTCGCCGACGTCGGACACGGCGAGACGAACGTGGCGATCGTCGTGCCGCGCGCGAAGGCGGCCGCGGCGGCGGGCGATGCGGCGGGCTTCATGGAGCGCTGGCTCGCGCAACGGCCGCAGCTCGCACCACGCTTCGTGGGTGCGACACGCGTGACGCCGGTCCGCGCGACGGGCCCCTTCGCGGTGCGCGCACGACGCGCGTGGGCACCGGGCGCGTTGCTCGCAGGCGACGCGGCCGACTTCTTCGATCCGTTCACGGGCGAGGGGATCTACGCCGCACTGCGTGGCGGTGAGCTGCTCGGCCCCTACGCGCACGACGCGTTGCGCGCCGGATCGCGCGACGCCGCGCTGCGTGCACTCGGCGCGTACGACGGTGCGCGCCGGCGCGAGTTCGGCGGCAAGTGGGTCGTCGAGAAGCTGATCGGCACCGCGGTCGCCGTGCCCGCGCTCATGAACCACGCGGCGCGCACGCTCGGTGCCCGTCGCGACATGGCCGATCTGCTCGTCGGCGTCACCGGCGACATCGTCCCCGCGCGCGAAGTGCTCCGACCCGGCTTCCTGCTCCGCCTCGTCGCGCCGCCGTCGCGTCGCGCGACCTGACGCCACGGTACGCGAGCACGCACGACGCATCACGCATCACGCATCACGCATCACGCACTCCGCACGTCACCCGTACGCCACCTCCGCACGACATGCCGATCGACAAGGACCAGTTCCGCGCCACGCTCGGCCGCTTCGCCAGCGGCATCACCATCGTCACCGTGCGCGGTGCCGACGGTCGCGATCACGGCATGACGGTGAGCGCCTTCACGTCGCTCTCGCTCGAGCCGCCGCTCGTGCTGACGTGCATCGCGCGCAACGCGAGCGTCTTCGAGCACGTCGTCGCCGCGTCGCACGTGGGGATCAACATCCTCGCCGCCGATCAGGAAGCGCTCTCGCGGCGCTTCGCGAGCCGTGACGGCGACCGGTTCGACGGCGTCGGCTACGCGCACGGGCACACCGGCGTCCCGCTGCTCGACGGCGCGCTCGCGTCGCTCGAATGCGAGGTGCGGGCGCGGCACGACGGGGGCGATCACGTGATCGTCGTCGGCCAGGTGGAGCATGCGACGGTGCGCGACGGGCACCCGATCGTCTACTACCGCGGCGGCTACGCGTCGCTCGCGCGCTGAACATGGCGCTGCTGGTGCCGGCGCGGCGTCGCGGCAAGGAAGTGCTCGATGCGCCGGACGTCGATCCCGCGCTCGTCGTGCGCTCGCATCGCGACATCGCGCGCGCCAACGCGCTCTTCGGCGGCACGCGGTGCGTCCTCGCACGATTGCGCGAACTGGTGCCGCGCCTGCCGCAGGCACCGGTGATCGTGGACGTGGGCGCGGGCAGCGGGGACGTGCTCGATGCGGCGTGTGCGACGCTCCGTCGCCACGGTCGCCGCCCCATCGGCATCGCGGTGGACACGGCGCAGTCGCTCGCTCCCGCGGTCCGTGCACGCGGGCTGCACTTCGTCGCCGGCGATGCGTTCGCGCTCCCGCTCGCCCCGCGCAGCGCCGACGTCGTGCTGGCGGCCCAGGTCGTGCACCACTTCGGCGACGACGAGCTGGACGCGATGCTGCGCGAGCTGGATCGCGTGGCGCGCGTCGCCGTGCTCGTCGGCGACCTGCGACGCAGCTGGCTGGCCGCCGCGGGGCTCTGGCTCGCCAGCTTCCCGCTCGGCTTTCACCCGGTGAGCCGCCACGACGGCGTCACCTCCGTCTTGCGCGGCTTCCTCCCCGCCGAGTTGACTGCTCACGTGCGTCGGGCCACCGGCGCGGATCCGGAGGTGCGCCGCCATCTCGGCTGGCGCGTCACCGCCACCTGGACGCCTCATGTCGCCTGAACCCGTCACGACCGCACCGCCCTCGCCCGCCGGCACCACGCTCCGCGCGCCGTTCCGCCTCGGCCCCATGCCGATGGACCGGCACATGATCACGGTGGACGAGCAGGTCGTGCGTGCGCCGCGCGAGCGCATCTTCCGCCTCGCCGCCGATGTCGAGCGCTGGCCGGATCATCTGCCGCACTACCGCTTCGTGCGCTTCCGCGAGAAGGCGCGTGACGGTGGCGGGCTGGTCGAGATGAGCGCCAACCGCCCGTTCGGTCCCGCGAACTGGCCGACGTGGTGGCTCTCGCGCATGACGGTGGACGCGACGATCCCGAACATCCGCTTCCTGCACGTCGGCGGGATCACGACCGACATGGACGTCGAATGGCAGTTCGTGCGTCGCCCGACCGACGACGAGACGCTCGTGCGCATCGTGCACGTCTGGAACGGGCCGGGATGGCCACTCATCGGACGCGTCGCCGCGCAGGCGGTGATCGGCCCGGTTTTCGTGCACGGCATCGCGTCGCGCACGCTCGCCGGTCTCGCATCGGCCGCGGAGCGTGGCGCATGATCGCACCGCCGGCGAACACGGGACGGCGCGTCGTCGTCACCGGCATCGGCGTCATCACGCCGATCGGCATCGGGCTCGAGGCGTTCCGCAGCGGGCTCCGCGCCGGACGTTCGGCCGTCGGCCCGCTGACGCGATTCGATCCGTCGCCGTTCCGCACGCAGGTCGCCGCACAGGTCGACGACTTCGTCGCCACCGATCATCTCGACGCCAGGCGCGTCAAGCGACTCGATCGCTTCGGGCAGTTCAGCGTCGTCGCCGCGAACATGGCGATCGCCGATGCCGACCTCGATCTCGCAACCGAGGATCGCGAACGCGTCGGCACGATGATGGGCACCGCGCTGGGCGGCATCGGCTACGCCGAGGAGCAGCTCGGCCGCTATCTGCACGGTGGACTGCGTGCGGTCGATGCGACACTCGCGCTGGCGGTCTTCGGTGGCGCGTCGAGCTGCAACATCGCCATCGAGACCGGCGTGCAGGGGCCCAACGCGACCAACGCGATGAGCTGCGCGTCGGGCTCGATCGCGATCGGCGAGGCGTGGCGCCTCGTGCGCACGGGCGAGGCCGACGTGATGCTCGCCGGCGGCGCCGAGGCACCGCTCGCGCCGCTCTGCTTCGGTGCGTTCGCGCTGATCCGCGCGATGACGACGCGCAACGATGAGCCCGAGCGCGCCAGCCGTCCCTTCGACGCCGATCGCGACGGCTTCGTGATGAGCGAGGGGTCGGCGGTGCTCGTGCTCGAGGAGCGCGAGCGGGCGATCGCGCGCGGCGCACGCATCTACGGCGAGGTGCGCGGCTACGGCAGCACCAACGACGCGCACCACATGACCGCGCCGCTCCCCGGCGGGGCACAGGCCGCACGCGCCATGCGCTTGGCACTCCGCAGCGCGTCGCTCGTCCCGGCCGACGTGCAGTACGTCAACGCGCACGCGAGCTCGACGCCGCTCAACGATCCCACCGAAGCCGATGCGATGAAGCAGGTCTTCGACGAGGCGCTCGCGACGACGTGGGTGAGCGGCACCAAGGGGCACCACGGCCACGCGCTCGGCGCGAGCGGGGCGTTCGAGGCGGCGGTGTCGCTGCTCGCGCTGCACGACGGTTTCGTCCCCGCGACGGTCAATCTCGATCGCCCGGATCCGGCGTGTGCGGTGCGCCACGTGCCGGCGGGCGGCATGACGGTGCGGCCCGATGCGGTGCTGTCGAATTCGTTCGGCTTCGGCGGCATCAACGCGTCGCTCGTCTTCGCGCGGCACGAGGCCTGACGGTCGCGGATGCACGTCGCCAGGCGGTGAGTCCGCCGCGCGACACGCACGTCGACTCGCACACGCATGACGATGCCGTTCCGTCCCGATCGCAATGACGCCGATCCCGTCGCGGCGGCCGCCAGCGAGGCACTCGGCACCTTCCTGCTCGTCTTCCTCGCGGGCGGCGTGCTGCTGCAGGCCCGTGCCCCGGATCTCGGCCTCGGGCTGCTCGAGATCGCGCTCGCGCACGGCGCCGCCTACGCGCTCGTCACCGGCGTGCTGCCGCGTGCGGGCGGCGGGTGCAATCCCGCGGTGACGATCGCCTGGTCGGCGCTCGGCTGGATCTCGCCGGTGCGCGCGCTGGTCCTGGTCACCGCGCAGTGCGCGGGCGCCGTGCTCGCGGTGGTGCTGATGCGCGCGCTCTTTCCCGGCACGCTCTGGGACGCGGCGCGCGGCACCCGCGCGGTGCTCTCGCTCGACGTCTCGACGGTGCAGGGCTTCGTGCTCGAGGCGATCGGCGCCGCCACACTGGTGCTCGCGCTCGCGGAAGCCGCGTCCGCACGCCAACGCGCGGCGACCGCCCTTCGCGCCGGGCTCACCATCGCCGCCGTGACGCTCGCGATCCACCCGCTCACCGGCGCGAGTCTCAATCCGGCGCGCGCGCTCGCGGCGTCACTGGTGACGGGCGTCACCGACGGCCTGTCGCTGCATCTCACCGCGCCGGTGGCGGGTGCGCTGGTGATGGCGCTCCTGCTCCGCATGCTGACGCCACGCGCCGGCGCTGCATCGTCCGCACAGGCCGCACGTACCGACGCCTCGTCCACTCCGAACGACGACGCGCCGCCGACCCCCTGAGGAGTCGGCGGCGCGAAGCACGTGTCGCCCGGGAGCCGACGCGCTCAGGCGCCGGCGGCGTGCGTCCCGTACTTGTCGGCATAGCGCACGATCGACTCGTCGAGCAGGCGGCGTGCGGAGGAGACGTCTTCCCAGCCGAGGATCTGCACGCGCTTGCCTTCGAGATCCTTGTAGATGTGGAAGAAGTGCTCGACCTCGCGCAGGTAGTGCGCGGGGAGGTCGCCCAGGTCGTGGACTTCCTCGTGGAACGGGTCGTGGCACGGCACGGCGAGCACCTTGTCGTCCGGTTCGCCCTTGTCGAGCATGCGGAGGACACCGACCGGGCGCGCATCGATCTGGCAGCCGGGGAAGGTCGGCTCGTTGATGCGCACGAGGATGTCCATCGGGTCGCCGTCCTCGTGCAGCGTGCGCGGCACGAAGCCGTAGTCGCCGGGATAGTGGACGGCGGAGTAGAGCACACGGTCGAGCTTGAGCAGCCCGGAGCTCTTGTCGAGTTCGTACTTGTTGCGGCTCTTCGCCGGGATCTCGATCACCGCCGTCACCTGGACGGGGGGCTCGGCGCCGGGCGGCAGGTCGTGCCAGGGATTCAGCATGTCTCGGTACGCGACCACGCCGGCCCCGGGATCGGAGGCCGGCGTGCGGGTTGGTGCTGGGGGCTGCGGGGAGAAGCTAGTGTGGGCTGCCAGCGGTTCCCTGGCCTCCGTGGGGACAGTCCCCTCTGTCCCCGGCTGGGGACAGAGGGGACTGTCCCCACGGAGGCCGTCACGTCACCGACCAGCCACCAGCGCACGGGCCGCCGGCACCGCGAAATACGTGAGGATGATGTCCGCGCCCGCGCGCCGGATCGCCAGCAGACTCTCAAGCATCGCCCGCTCGAGGTCGAGCCACCCGCGCTCGGCCGCGGCGTGCAACATCGCGTACTCGCCGCTCACCTGATACGCGGCCACCGGCAACCCCGTCGTCGCCTTCACGCGATGGATGATGTCGAGGTACGCGCCGGCCGGCTTCACCATCAGGATATCGGCACCCTCGTCGACGTCGAGCCGCACCTCGCGCATCGCCTCGTCACCGTTGGCCGGATCCATCTGGTAGCTGCGCCGATCGCCGAACGACGGCGTGCTCTCGGCCGCCTCGCGGAACGGACCGTAGAACGCCGACGCGTACTTGGCGGCGTAGCTCATGATCGGCACGTCGGTGTGCCCCGCCGCATCGAGCGCGGCACGGATCGCCCCGACGCGATGGTCCATCATGTCGCTCGGCGCGATCATGTCGGCCCCGGCATCGGCGTGCGCCACGGCCTCGCGCGCGAGCAGCGGCAACGTCGCGTCGTTGTCCACGTCGGTGCGCCCCTTCCGCTCGACGAGCACGCCGCAGTGGCCGTGATCCGTGTACTCGCACAGGCAGACATCGGTGACGACGAGCAGCGACGGCACCTCGCGCCTGATCGCGCGCACCGCCTCGGCCACCGGCCCGTGCGCGTCCCACGCGCCCGTCCCTTCGGCATCCTTGCCGTCCGGGATGCCGAAGAGGATCACGCCCCCGACGCCCGCCGCGGCGGCCTCGCGCGCGTCGCGCACGCACTCGTCGACACTCGTCTGCGCGCAGCCGGGCATCGACGAGATCGGCGTGCGGATCCCCGTGCCGCTCCGCACGAAGAGCGGCAGGATGAACTGTGCCGGATCGAGGCGCGTCTCGCGCACGAGCGCGCGCAGCTGCGGCGACGCGCGCAGGCGCCGCGGGCGCGTGGTGGGCGCCGTGGGCGCGGCGGCACCGTCGCTGGGCGCCCAGTTCGAAGGAATCAGCGTGGCCATGCGGCAGGCGTGCGGCAGGAGTGTGCGCGGCGCCCGCTCCGCCGGACGCCTGCGGTGCAACGTAGCACGCCGGCACACGCGACACGGCCCGCCCCGGACGGATCCGGGACGGGCCGTGTCGCGCCACCGACCGCGATCAGGCGCGGCGACGGCGACGGACGAGCATCGTCACACCCGCGAGGCCCGTGACCATCAGCGCGTAGGTGCTCGGCTCCGGCACGACGCCGGTGCGCTGCACGAGACCGGCGAACGAGCCCACGTCGTAGACACGGCCGTTGCTGCCGGTCCAGTTGTAGTCCGCGGTGTTGCCGAGGAACGCCGAGCCGCCGAAGTCGAACGTCGCCGTGCCGGCGTTGGCGCCCACGAGGCCCGCCATCAGCGTGACCGGCGATGACGGGAACGGCGTCATCAGGCGCTGGCCGAGGAGCGTGCGGTTGCCGTCGGTGAGGCTGAGGAGATAGCCGCCCATGGTCTGTCCGCCGAGGGTCGGATCGAACGTCACGCCGCTCGCGGGCGCGGCCGTGATCGAGAAGGTGCGGATGAAGCCCGGCGTCTGGATCGGGCCGCTCGTCGCCGTTGGCGACGGTGCGCCCGGCACGAACGTCGCGCCCACGGATGTGAGCGGCGTGCCGAAGAGATCGACGCCAAGACCGGTGAGCGCGATCGTCCAGCTGGCCGACGTGCACGACACGTTCTGGCAGGTGACGGTTGCGCTCGAGTTCCAGGTGAACGGCACCTTCTGGCCCTGCTGGGCCTCGGCGCGCCCGGGGGCGACGACGAGCGCGGCACCGGCGAGCGTTGCCGCAGCGAGACGACGGACTGTGAGCATTGGCACTCCTTCGAGGGGGGGTCGCGAGGGACCGGATGCGGTCCGCCCCCGCCCGGAGGCAATCGATGTTCCAATCGACTGCGCACTGCCCCCGATGTGGTGCGTATCCATCACAGGGATCGGGGCGAGTCCGCAAAACACCGCCATGCAGCCACGTGCATCGTTGCATGCGTGCGACGGACGGCATCGTGCATCGTTCGAGACGCGTTGCGGGCGTTGCGCGCCGCGCGCAATGCGTCACGGCGGCGCGCCACGTCTGTGCCGAACTGTCCGTCGCGTCCCGGCTCAGTTCTGGATGCGGAACGCGCCGCGCTGCCCGGTGAGGCCGAAGCGCGGGTTCACGACCGTGTTGTAGATCGAGCCGAAGGTGTAGCTCAGCCCCGCGAAGAAGTTGTAGCGGAAGCTGGTCGGCAGCGCGTTGCGGTTGACGATGATCTCGTTGTCGGTGTTGCCGGCCGCGGGCAGGTAGAGCTGGTCCTGCACGCGGCTCACCTCGCCGCCGAGCGTGAACGCCAGCCCGCGCCCGAGCCGCAGGTCGGTGAAGCCGCTCAGCGTCAGGTGGTAGAGCCCCATGTCGTGCAGGTAGTTCGACGCCTCGAGCGTGCTGCGGATGTTCCCCCAGCGCTGGCGCGTGTTGAGCGCGACGAGCAGCGTCTGGTTGAAGCGGTTCTCGCTCAGCCGGTCGAAGACGGTACGACGCTGGTACTCGTAGTGGTTGGTCGCGAGCGTGTAGAGGACGGTGAACTGCCGGCGCGTCGCTTCCTGGTACGGAAAGAGGTTCCACTCGACCGCCGGGGCGATCGTCAGGGCGACGTCCTGGTTGAAGAAGTCGCTGAAGACGTACTGCGATCGGATGCCGGCCGACCAGTGATCCGTGAGCGAGCGGACGACGAGCGCACTCGCGCCGTACGACCGGAGCAGGTTCTCGAACTGGTTGCCGTTCCGCAGCGTGAAGCGCGAGAAGTTGTAGCTGCCGTTGACGGCGAGGTTGATCTTCCACTGCTCGGTGACGCGGTCGGCCGAGAAGCTCCCGCTCGTGTTCAGGTTGCGGCGCAGCTCCTCACCGTTGCCGTTGCCGTTCGCACGCACGGTGAAGAGCCAGAAGTTCCACGGGTCGCGCACGCTCTGCGGCGACGCCTGCTGCACGCCGCCGCCGATGAAGCCCACCTGCAACCGTGCGCCGAGTGGAGTGCGCGCGACCCAGCGGACGAGCCCGACGCGGATCGCCTGCACGAGGCGACGGCGCAGCACGTCGTCCGCGTCGTTCGGCGCGGTGACGTAGCGGAGCGTGTCGGCGCTGCCGGTCAGCGTCTTCTGGCCGATGAAGGCCACCGTGTACTCGCGGCCACCGTTGCCCGCCTGCAGCGTCGTCACCAGCACGTGCACGTCGCTGTCGAAGCGATCGCGGACGAAGTTCGCGAAGGTGACTTCGGTGCGGATGAAGTCGAAGTCGCACGAGCCGCTCGCCGGGCCACGCGACTGGCAGTCGAGGTAGACGCGCGGCGCGCGGCTCATGTCGACCGCAGGGAGCCCGGCGAGCGCCGCTGCGGGACCACCCATGCCACCCATCGCACCGGGGCGTCCGCCGCCCCCGGGACGCCCCATCGGTGGCCCGGCGGGCGCCGCCACCGGCTCGGTGGTCGGTGCGGGGGCGGGTGCGGGCACCGGCTCCTGCGCGAGCAGCACGGCCGGCACGGGGACGACGGAGGCGAGCACGAACGCGAACGATGCGGCGGCACGCGAACGGCGCGCACGACCGCCAACGGCCCCGCGACGCGGGGTCGGATGGTTGGACATGACGAACGGAGCGGATGTGGACGCGGACGACGCCTGGATGGAACCGCCCCGCGGACGACGGGGCCGGCATGCCGTGGACGCCCCGCGCCCCGCACCGCCGCACGCACGACGCCTGTCACGTCGCGCCCCCTCCGTCGTTCAGTGTCGTCAACGCATCGCCGTCACCGAACGCTGCCCCAACGCACGAAATCGCCCGTTGGTGTCACGATCCCGCGCTCAACACCTTGCGTTCGTAACGAAGAGCGTCGTGTGGCCAAACTGCAGACCGCGGAGAAGCGGGGGGACGCGAAGGTTCGCGGAGGACCGCCTTTGGAAACAGCGGTCTCCGTCCTCCGGTCGTCTCCGTTCCTCGGATCTTCATCGTCGGTTCGAGATCCTGAACCGACATGGAAAATCGGAGGAAGGGAGACGACCAGAGGACGGAGAATGCATCGAGCATATCGGCCGGCATCGTCGTGAGGGCTACACTCGCAACTCCCTGTGTGCAGACCCCTCCGTCCTCCGGTCGTCTCCGCTCCTCCGAAGTTCCTTGGTAGTTCGAGATCTTGAACAGCAGAGAAAAATCGGAGGAACGGAGACGACCGGAGGACGGAGACCGCTGTTTCCAAAGGCGGTTCTCCGCGGCCCCTCGCGCGCCCCCGCTTCTCCGCGGTCTGCAGTCCGGACCCCTCGCCGCCTCAGTGCGCGGACGGAGACCCGCCGCGGATCCCGGCGAGGATCGCGTCGGCGCCCTCGCGTCGGAGCTGCGCCGCCAGCGCCTGGCCGGCGGCGACGGGGTCGGTGCCGACGGTGATCGTGCCGCGCAGCATCGGCGTTCCTTCGAGCGATGCGACGAGTCCGGCGAGGGTGTCGCCCACGAGCAGCGCACCGATCGGCACCTGGCAGCCGCCTTCGAGCGCGGCGAGGAAGGCGCGCTCGGCCGACGTGGCCCGTGTCGTGGGCGCGTCGTCGAGCGCCTGCACGATCGGCCGCACCACCGGATCGTCGGCGCGGCACTGGATCGCGATCGCGCCCTGCCCGGCCGCGCTCAGCCACGCGGGGGCGCCGAGGTAGGCCACGATCCGATGACCGAGGCCCAGGCGATGCAGCCCCGCGGCCGCGAGGATCGCCGCGTCGCATTCGCCGCGATCGAGCTTGGCCAGGCGCGTACCGACGTTGCCGCGCAGCTCCACGACCGTGCAGTCCGGTCGCGCGGCACGGAGCTGCGCGCGCCGCCGCAACGAACTCGTGCCGATCACCGCACCCGGCGCGATCTCGTCGAGTGACGACGCGCGCACGTCGGGGCGCACCACGAGGGCGTCGCGCGGATCCTCGCGCCGCAGCTGCGCCGCGACCACGAGCCCTTCGGGATCCTGCGTCGGCAGGTCCTTGAGCGAGTGCACGCAGAGATCGGTCGCACCGGTGCGCAGGTCGCGCTCGAGCTCCTCGGTGAAGAGCCCCTTGCTCCCGATCGCCGTCAGCGCGACGTCGAGGCGACGGTCGCCGATGGTCGTGTAGGTCACGAGCTCGGACCACACGCCACGGCGCGCCAGCTCGCCCTGCACCTGCTCGGCCTGCGCGAGGGCGAGTGCCGACGAGCGCGTGCCGATGCGCAGGACACGGTCGGGAGGGACGATCGGAGCGGTCATGTGGTGGCGTCGTGAGCGGCCGTCGCGCGCGTCGCGTGCACCGCACGCACCACCGCGCCGGCGAGGCCGTCGAGTGTGGAAGGCACGGCCTCGGCCGCCACCGGCAGGCCGGCAGCGGTGAGGGCCTGCGTGGTGATCGGGCCGATCGAGATCGCCGGTGCGCATGCGGCGGCATCGCCGGCCCCCTCGACGAAGGCGCGCACCGCACTCGCGGCCGCGAAGGTGATCGCGTGCACCGAGCCCGCGCGCAATCGATCGACGAGCGCCGCGGCCGGTGTCGGGTCCGGTGCGGAGCGATAGAGCGCGATCGTGCGCACATCGGCCCCGAGCGACCCGAGCCCCTCGGCCAGCACGGTGCGCGCCCCGGCGGCGACGGGAAAGACGATGCGTGCGCCGGCCACGTCGTCGCGCGCCGTCATCGCATCCACGAGCGCTTCGGCCACGTAGCGCACCGGCGTCACCGTGGGGACGAGCCCCCACGCGCGTACCGCGGCACCCGTCGCCTCGCCGACGACGCCGATGCGGCAGTGCGCGAACCGCTCCGGCGCGATGCCGATCGCCTGCGCGCGTGCGAGCGCGCGTTCGACCGCGCGCGGACTGGAGAAGACGAGCCAGTCGATCGACGCCGGTGACGTGATGGCGTCGTCGAACGGCGCGGGATCGAGCGCCTCGACGCGCGTGACCGGACAATCCAGCACGCGTGCGCCGAGCGTCACGAGTGCGGCACGCAAGCCGTCGCCGGCGTCGGCGGCGCGGGTCACCACTACGGTCGCGCCGGCGAGTGGACGCGACGCCTCGATGCCGCTCACGACCCGCGCGTCCCGCTCCGCCCCGCCGCTTCGGCGCGGCGCGCCATCGCGCGGCTGCGCACCACGAGACTCGCGAAGTAGCCCACCACCGCCACGACGACGAGCGCGTAGGCGATGTGCATGTAGCTCCCGTTGTCGGGCGTCATGCCCCCGCCTCGCGCAACTCGACCTCGTCACGCAGCGCGGCGTAGCGCATGCGCGCCCGCAGCAGCGCCACGAAGAGCAGGAGGAACGCCGCCATCGACATGCCGAACGCGAGCCCCATCTCGGCGCTCAACCCGGGGCGCTCGGGCTTGAGCACGATCGGTTGCGGATGCAGCCCGCGGAACAGCTTCACCGTCATGTGATTGAACGGCACCACGATCGCCGCGAGGATGCCGAGCACCGCGCTGTAGCGGCCGCGCTGCGCACGATCCTCGATCGCACCGCGGAGCACGAGGTAGCCGAGGACGAGGAACCAGAGGAAGAGCGTCGTCGTCAGGCGCGCGTCCCAGCTCCACCAGGTGCCCCAGATCGGCTTGCCCCAGAGCGGCCCGGTGACGAGCACCAGGGTCAGAAAGAGGAGCGCGATTTCCGCCGACGATTCGGCGAGCCGATCGAGGCGCTCGTCGCGCAACCAGAGGTAGAGCGCGCCACCGATCGCGCAGAGCGGCGCGGCGAAGTACTGGCCGATGATCGCCGACGGGACGTGGACGTAGAAGATCTTCTGCGCCGCGCCCTGCAGCGCCTCGACCGGGGTGACGACGAGCGCCCATGCCATGACGCCGAGGAGCGCGACCAGCGCCACCGCGACGAGTGGATCGAAGAGGCGCACCGGCGACGCCGGTGGGCGGCTGGCGAGCGACGGAGCCGGCGTGGCGCCGGCGAGGGATGTGGACATCGCGACGGGACTCTCGCGGGAAGCGGCCTGACGGGGCGCACGTCCCGACCTCGACGCGCGCGCTCCCCAAAGCTACACCGCGCGCCGCGGGTGCCGAGCGTCCGGGGCGTGCCGGATGGGCGTCAGCCGGCGAGGGTGATCATGATCGCTTCGGCATCGTCCGAAAGCGAATCGATGTCCTCCCCGTCCGCCCGCATGAGCTCCAGGTGAAGTTCGACCGCCTCGCGGATCAGCACCTCGACCTCCTCGCGCGTCGCCGCCGCCGCGACGCAGCCGGGCAACATCGGGAGGAAGGCGCCCTACCCGGTGGCGGATTTCTCGATGACGACGACGAATCTCACATACCCCCCGAACGTGGCGTTGAACGACGACCAGCGTCACCATCCTCCTGCATCGCCGCCGATCAATCCTCGATCGTGTACGGAAACGCCAGCAGGCACGCCACGAAGAAGATCACGTCGAACGCCACCAGCAGCTCGAGCCACCCCATCACCTCGGACAGCGGCCGGTCGAGCAGCAGCCGCGCGCTCGCCTGCGCCGCCGGCACCACCACCGGAATGAAGAACGGCAGCGCGAGCATCGGCAGCAGCAGCTCGGCGAAGCGCGTGTGCACCGTCATGCTGCTGAAGAGCGTGCCGACGCTGACCATGCCGATGGCCGCCAGCACGCCGATGCCCGCGAGCACCACCACCCCGCTGCCGAGCGGCAGGTTGTAGAAGAGCAGCACGACCGGCACCGTGATCGCGAGCACCGCGAGCACGAAGCAGAGATTGCTCAGCGCCTTGCCGAGGAAGATCGCCTCGCGACTGATGGGCGCGAGCAGCAGCTGATCCATCGCGCGCGTCTGCAGCTCGAGCCCGAAGGCGCGGTGCAGGCCGAGCAGCGACGCGAAGGCGAAGATCGTCCACATCACGCCGGGCGCGATGTCGATCGTGCGGACCGCGGTCGGATCCCAGACGAAGTAGAAGATCGCGACGCCGATGATCGCGAAGACGAGCGACGCGAGGAAGGCGCTCCGCGTGCGGTATTCGATCGCGAGATCCTTGCGTGCGAGACGCCAGGCGACGGCGAGCGTCGAGGGGAGGCGTCGCGCGCTCGGCGGCGACGCGCTCACGCCGCGGCCTCCTCGCCCAGCGTGAGGCGACGGTAGCGCGCGGCGAACGTCGCCGGATCCTCGCCGTCGGTCGGCGCATGGTGCACGACGCGCCCGTCCACGAGCACCGCCGCATGGGTGGCGAGCGCGAGCCCCTCGCCCACGTCGTGCGTCACGAGCACGAGTGCGGCGCCGTCGTCGCGGAGCGTGCGGAGGAGCGTCGTGAGCGCACGCGCGCCGGCGACGTCGAGCCCCGTGTACGGTTCGTCGAGCAGCACGAGCGCCGGCCGGTGCACGATCGCGCGGGCGATGCTGGTACGCTGCTGCCAGCCGCGGCTGAGCGCACGCACCGGCGTCAGCGCACGGTCGACGAGTGCGAGCCGCGCGAGTGCGGCATCGACGGCCACGTCGTCGTCCGCGAGCCCGTGCAGCGAGGCGGCGAAGGCGACGTTCTCGCGCACCGTGAGCACGTCGTAGAGCATGCTGTGATGGCTCAGCAGCCCGACATGTGCACGCGTCGCCAGTTCACCGGGAAGGCGTTCGCCGAGGAGCCGCGCCTCGCCCGTCGTCGGACGCAGCAACCCCGCGAGCGAGCGCAGGAGCGTCGTCTTTCCCGCCCCGTTCGGCCCGAAGAGCGCGAGGCACTCGCCGGCGCGGACCGTGAGCGTGACGTCGTCGAGCGCGCGCCGGCGCCCGTAGCGTCGCACCAGCGCACGCGTCTCGACGACGACGTCGCCCGGGCGCGCGATCGTGGACGCGGGAGGAGCGGGGTGGACCATGGCGCGCGAAGGGTAGCCCGCCCCGCCGATGCGGGACAGGGCGCGGCGGACCCCACCGCGGCCCATGACGTGCCGGCACGACGCACGGCGCGCCACGCGGACCGGACACCAAATCGGGGGGCGGCGCACTTCTCTCCACCGGGACGGTCGTTGCCGGCCGCCCTGCCCGACCGACAGCTTGTCGCGCGCACGGCGCCGGACGCGCCGGTTCCTCCGCACCACGCACGGTGGCCCCGCGGCCGCCCTCGACCCTCGAGTGCCGCATGACCGAGATCAGCGCCCTGCTCACCGAGAACCGCCGCTTCGCGCCGCCGGCCGACTTCGTGCGCGGCGCCCACGTGCAGTCGCGCACCGTCTACGACGACGCGGCGCGCGATCCCGAGGCGTTCTGGGCGCGTCAGGCGGAGGAGCTCGAGTGGATCCGCCCGTGGACGCAGGTGCTCGACTGGCAGCCGCCGTTCGCGCAGTGGTTCGTGGGGGGGCAGCTCAACGTCGCCGCCAACTGCCTCGATCGGCACGTGCGCGGTCCGCGTCGCAACAAGGCGGCGATCGTCTTCGAGGGCGAACCCGGCGACCGTCGCACGCTCACCTACTGGGAGCTCTACACGGAGGTCAACAAGTTCGCGAACGTCCTCCGCTCGCTCGGCGTGGGCAAGGGCGATCGGGTGGCGATCTACCTGCCGCTCATCCCCGAAGCGGCGATCGCCATGCTCGCCTGCGCGCGCATCGGCGCGATCCACTCGGTCGTCTTCGGCGGCTTCAGTCCCGAGGCGCTGCGTGATCGCATCGTCGACGCCGGAGCCAAACTCCTCGTCACCGCCGACGGCGGCTTCCGCCGCGGGCCGGTGATCCCGCTCAAGCGCAACGCCGACATCGCGATGGCCGAAACGCCGTCGATCGAGCGCTGCGTCGTGGTGCGGCGCCGTCCCGGCGGCATGGGCGACGAATCGTTCGCGCGGATCACCGAGGGGCGCGACGTCTTCTGGCATCTCGAGATGGAGAAGGCCGCGCTCCGCTGCGAACCCGAACCGATGGACGCCGAGGATCCGCTCTTCATCCTCTACACGTCGGGGAGCACCGGCAAGCCCAAGGGCATCCTGCACACCACCGGCGGCTATCTCACCGGCGCGGCGTACACGACGCGTGTCCTCTTCGATCTCAAGGACGACGACGTCTTCTGGTGCACCGCCGACGTCGGCTGGGTGACGGGGCACACGTATCTCGTGTACGGGCCGCTCGCGAACGGCGCGACCTGCATCATGTACGAAGGCGCACCGGACTGGCCCGACAAGGACCGGATGTGGGAGATGGTCGCGCGTCACGGCGTCACCGTCTTCTACACCGCGCCGACGGCGATCCGCGCCTTCATGAAGTGGGGCGAACAGCACGTCGCGAAGCACGATCTCTCCACGCTGCGATTGCTCGGCACCGTCGGCGAGCCGATCAACCCCGAAGCGTGGATGTGGTACCATCGCGTCGTCGGCGGTGAACGCTGCCCGATCATCGACACCTGGTGGCAGACGGAAACCGGTGCGTGCGTCATCTCGCCGTTGCCGGGCGTCACGGAGACCAAGCCCGGCTCGGCGACGCAGCCGCTCCCCGGCTACAGCGTCGCACTCGTCGATGCGAACGCGAACCCGATCGCCGTCGGTGGCGGCCTGCTGACGATCACGCGGCCGTGGCCGAGCATGCTGCGCTCCATCTGGGGCGACCGGCAGCGCTACGTGGACACGTACTTCAGCAAGTGGCCCGGCCGCCCCGATCTCTACTTCGCCGGCGACGGCGCGAAGCTCGACGAGGACGGCTACTGGTGGATCCTCGGCCGCGTGGACGACGTGCTCAACGTCGCGGGGCACCGCATCGGGACGATGGAAGTCGAGAGCGCGCTCGTGGAGCACCCGGCGGTGGCCGAAGCCGCGGTGGTCGGCAAGGAGCACGAACTCAAGGGGCAGGCGATCGCCGCGTTCGTGACGCTGCGCGAGGGGCAGCAGGCGACGAGTGCGTTGCGCGACGAACTGCGCGAGCACGTCGCGCAGAAGATCGGTGCCATCGCGCGCCCGGACGACATCCTCTTCTCCGCCGATCTCCCCAAGACGCGCTCGGGCAAGATCATGCGCCGCCTCCTGCGCGACATCGCCGAAGGACGCGCGCTCGGCGACACGACGACCCTCGCCGATCCGGGCGTGGTCGCGAACCTCAAGGCGCAGTACGAGGGGCAGGAGTAGCGCGTCGCGACGTGGCACCGCGCACGCCGGGCGGCGATGCGCGCAGCACGGCACGTTCGTGACGTCGCGCGCGTGACGACATGCCCACCACGACGCGCCCGTCATGACGCGATCATGACACCCGAAGGTGGGGCGGCCGACGCGACACCGGCCGCCCCGCCTTTCGCAGCGAGGCCGCACGGTGCGACCTTTCTCCGCATCATGGCCTGGCTCGACCGGTTCTTCCCGCAGCGGCTCTTCGCCCGCAAGCTCTCCGACGCCGCCGAACGTCGGTTGCGCCTCGCGCAGGCGCGGGCGGAGGAGGCGGTGCTCGACACGCACGTGCGCAACGCGCTGCTCTTCGTCGACACGCTCGCCGGCGAAATCCCGTTCGACCGCGCGATCGAGAGCTACATCCGCGCCCTCGGCATCCCCGAACCGCTCGCCAGCACCGTCGCCACGCGCACCCTCGTCGTGCTCAGCGAGGACGTCGTCCCCGAACGCGACGCCCCACGTGATGCAGGCATGCTCGACGACGACGTCCTTCCCATGGTGCGCCTCGCGGGCGAGACCTCGCGCCGACGCTGACATCTTTGCGTTCGGCCGGGTTCGGGTGCGGCGCACGGACCGGCTCGAACAACTTGGGAACGGCAGGAACTGCAGGGTACCGCAGGCACGGCAGGACGTCGTGCGCGGGGGGGCGTGCAACCGCGCTTTGTGTGCCTTGAACTGCTGGAACAGCAAGGCAACGACAGGACCTACAGGCAACGACAGGACTGACAGGACTGCCAAGGGCTGTCGGGATTTACAAGCCCGATGAGCAGGAACAGGACTGACGGACGAGACCGTGCTTCTGGCCCGACACATCCAGAGTTGGTTGTCCTCTCTGTTCCTGTCTATTCCTGCCGAAGCCCGCCTGTCCCTGCCTGTGTTTGCCTGTAGTTGCCTTGTTCCAACAAGCTGTTGCAGACCGGCGAACGATACCGACGCCCCACGAGCGCACGACGTCCTGCCGTTCCTGCTCTACCCTGCCGTTCCTGCCCTTCCGAGCAGTTCAAAGCAGTTCCGAGCAATTCAGAAGACCCGAACGATCACGGCGTCGCCGGGATCGGGCGGGACGCGGCTTCGCGCGCCGCGAGGGCGTCGTCGATGGCGCGGGCGAGGTCGTCGTACGCGAAGCCACCGGTGTGCAGGCGCCCGTCGATGATGAACGTCGGCGTCCCGTTCACCTGCCGGGTCATGCCGAGCGCGTAGTTCGCCTTGATCCGGTTCAGGTGCGTGCCGGCATCCATGCAGGCGTTCCACTTGGCCATGTCGAGGCCGAGTCGCTCTGCGTAGCCGGTGATGACCTTGCGCGGATCGGTGGTCACGAAGCCGTTCCACTCTTCCTGTCGCTCGAGCAGGACGTCGTGCATCGGCCAGAACTTGCCCTGGTCGTCGGCGCAGGCGGCGGCGCTGTGCGCGGGGATCGTGTTCTTGTGCGCCTGCGTGAGCGGCCAGTCGTAGAAGGTGAACTTCACCTTCCCCGTTTCGACGTAGTTCTTGCGGATGTCGGGCTCGGCCAGCGCGCCGAAGCGGCCGCAGCTCGGGCATTCGAAGTCGGCGAACTCCATGATCTCGATCGGCGCGTCGGCCCGGCCGAGCGTGTAGCCGCGGGCCTGCGCGACGAGGGCGGTGTCGCCGGGGGCGGGCATCGCCGGGGGCGGGGCGGCCGGCTTGTTCGTCATCCGGTAGCCGATGAACGCGGCGCCGGCGATCCCGACCAGCGCGAGCGCGCCGACGAACTTCGTGTTGCCACCCTTCGTCTGCTTGCGAACCTGCACGGTCACGGTGTGTCGTCCTCGTCGTCGGGCGCCCATTCGGTGGGCGTCCAGTCGGCGGCCTCGCCCTTCACCGCGTCGGCCACGATGCGCCGGGAGTCGGCGATCTCGGGCGTGTCGTAGGTGCAGCGGACCAGATAGTGGAAGAGCTCCGAGCGCACGTCGCCCAGGAGCTTCAGGAGGTCACCCGCCTGTCGGAGGAGGAGCCCCTGGCGCTGGAGCGCGAGCAGCTGCTCCGCGAGCGACACGAGCTGGCCTTCGAGCGCGCGGGCGCGCTCGTCACCGTACGTCTGCTCGTCGTCGCTCACGGTCGCTCCGGGATGGTGCGGATCGCGGTCGCCGAGCAGCGCGGGATCCGCCCCGTCCGGCGACCACGGCCGCGAAAGGTGGACGGCCATCGGCGGCGGGGCAACGGCCGCGCGCAGCGGGGCGTGTGCGCGCTGGTGTGCGCGGGTGCGCGCGCGTGGGGGCGCGTGGGGGCGCGTGGGGGCGCGTGGGGACAGTCCCCTCTGTCCCCATGTGGGGACAGAGGGGACTGTCCCCATGACTTCCATGACTTCCTCTGCCCCACGTGGCCCGCGCACGTCTCCCTCGGGACAGCCTCCTCATTCCACCGTGGCCACGCGCATGTCGCTCTGGGGACAGTCCCCTCTGTCCCCACGTGGGGACAGAGGGGACTGTCCCCACCGGCGCGCCCGCACGCACACCGTGGCATCGCCCGCTACCTTTGCCGCGTGGTCCCGCGCCCGCCTGCCCTGCCGTCCGCCGCACCGTCGCCAGCGCCGGCCGCACTCCAGCGACGGCTGCCGCCTCGACGCACCGTCCTGCCCGACACCGGCCTCGACGCCGATTACCTGCGACTCCCGGTCGGCCCCGGCGCCATCCACGCGCTCCGCTATGGGCACGGCGGGCCCGCGGTCCTCCTCGTCCACGGCTTCACCACCAGCGCCCCGCTCTGGCGACGCGTCGCGCCGCTCCTGCTCGCGCGCGGCTGCCAGGTGATCGTCCCGGACCTGCTCGGCTTCGGCGAGAGCGACCGTCCGCCCGGCGGGCCCTACACCATCGCCGCGCAGGCACGCCATCTCGATCGTGCGCTCGCCCTGCTGCGCCTCCCGCGCGTGCTCGCGGTCGGGCAGGACCTCGGCGGGCGAGTCGTGCGTCGGCTCGCCGCCATGCGCCCCGAACGCGTCGCCGGCGTGGTGGCCCTGTCGCCCGGCGCGCCACTCGAGGAGCCCGAGCCCGAGATCGTCGCGGTGCAGGAACAGACCGGCCCCGCGCTGCTCGAGATCTCCAGCCGACCGCTCGGCGTCGTCGATCTGCTGCTCCCCGCGCTGCAGGCGGCGCTCGGTGACACCGACGCATTCGATGCGACGCGCTTGGCACGCTACGCCGCGCCGTACACCGGGCAACTCGGTGCACGACATCTGCTCGATCTCGCACGCGCGATCACCGAGGACACCGAGGCGCCGCTCGCGCCACCGCTCTCGGTGCCGGTCACGCTCGTCCTCGGCGACGACGATCCGTTGCCGGCGCCCGTGGGTACCACCGACATGGTGCGCATCCCCGGTGCGAAGCGGCTGCTCGCCGAGGAAACACCGGCGGCACTCGCGGACGTTCTCGTCGTGCGCGCGATGCAGGCGTTCAGCGACGAGTCGCTCCCATCGATGCGGCGCATCGATTAGTTTCCTGCACATTCCGAGACAAAAACACGAGGTGACATGAGCAAGAAGAACCGCCAGCGTCGTGAAGTGACGCCGCCGACGCCGTTCGATCAGGCGCGCGACGAGTTGTTCCAGCAGATCATGCGGTGCGAAGTCATCGGGGCCGCGCCCGAGCACCAGGCGGAATGGTTCACCGAGACCATGGCGTACTTCGCCGACCGCTACCCCGAGCTCAAGCCCGCCGACATCAAGGATCTCCGCGTCCTGGGCGAGCGCTTCGTGCAGCCGCCCAAGCGGGCAGCCGAAGTGACCGAGACGCCGGTCGAGGCGCCGACGATGGACACGGCGACGGATGCGGTGATCACGAGCGAGACGGTCGCCGACGACACGGCCGACGAGTCGCAGCCGGAGACCATCACGGTCGATGGCGCGCTCGAACCGACCGGTGCCGAGATGGTCGAGGACGAAGCCGGCGAGCCGGTCGGCGTCTGACGCCACACCGCTGCAGGAGCGAAGGTCGGACGCCCCCGCCGGAGTCGGCGGGGGCGTCGTGTTTTTCATGCGGTCGACGCGTGCGAACGGCGCCAGGGTCCAGGCGCCTGTACCTGGCTCAGCGCGTGCCGCTCCCGGATTCCCGGTGCGCGTCGGGCGCCGGCTGCGACGCAGGAGCGTCGGCGATGCTGGGCACAGGCGGCGGGGTGCGGAGCGCGGCTCGCACCGCGCGCGTCAGCCACGGGAGCGCCTTGACTGCACCCGTCGCCGGCGTCTCGCCCGTCGCCGCGCCGCCTGCCGCCGACGGCGCGGTGGGCGCGACGGGTTGGCCCACGATCACGGTGGGTTCCGGGCGTGATGCGGGTGCGGCCGACGACGTCGCGCTCTCGCCACCGGTCGATGCCGGCGCCGCGATCGGCGACGCACCGGCGACGGTCGTCGCCTCGGTCGCCACGGCCATGGCGGGGCGCATGTCGCCGGTCGGGAGCTGCGCCAAGGCGGGCATCGGCGCGATCGCCGGCGGTGGCGACGGCGGGCGGATCGCCCGCATGCCGAGTCCGGGGGTGAGGCGCATGGACGCCGGCCGCACCGCCTCCGGCGCGATGCCGGCGCGGGCGACCGTCGACGTGCCGAGCGAGTCGCGGATGAGATCGAAGTTCCCGTCGGCGAGCGCGGTCCGTTGTGCGGCGATGCGCCGCTCCGCGATCGCGAGGCGCTGCTCCACCTCGTCGAGCGCCGCCGACAACCGGTCGAGGACGTCGGCCGGCCGGAACTCGGCGATCCGCATCCGCGGCGTCCACTCGGCGACGTCGCGGTTGATGCCGGCCATGAAACCCTGGCCCGGTTCGATCGCGCTCATGAAGTCGCGTGCGACCGAGCTGCGCGCCGAAAACATGCGGAGTTGCGCGTCGCGACCGAGGAGGAGCGCGCGGAGCGTGGCACCGTTCTCGTCGGCGACCATCGCCTGATGCAGCACCTTGTGCCGCATCCGCCGTGCACCGCGGGCCGACGCGGGGAGCAGCGTGCCCGAGAACTCCGGCAGCGGGAGCGTGTCGAAGAAGTTGGCTGCGGCGTGCGCGAGTGCGTCGACCTCGGTCATCGTGAGCGAGTGCACCTCGGCCTGTGCGGCGCCGAGGGCGCGCGCGCGGGCGGTGAGGGCGGCGGCCCGGGCGGAAGCGCCTGATCGCGCGGAAGGCACGGCGTTGGAAGGGCTCGTGGGCGAGGGCACGTCGCCCCGCGCTCCGGAGCACGGGCCGACTATGGCGGACTCGTCCATGAACGTCGGCCGGTCACGCCCCGGACTTGAGCGGTCGAGCCATGGCCGCAGCCAGGGCGTCGCCCTGAGTCAGCGCCGTCCCGGCACCGGCCGCGCGACGGTGATGCCCAGTCGGACGCCGCCACCGAGCCCGAGTTCGACCCCACGGAGCCAGCGGCGCCCGTCGGCGGGCCCCTGCAGCCCGACGACGATCAGTGCGACCGGGCGCGGCGCCTCGCCCTGCTCCCAGCGGAGCCCCGCGCCGCCGCCGGCACTCACGCCCCAGCGCGTCTCGCGGAAGGGATCGAAGAGGAAGCGCGCGGTGGCGTCGAGGCGCGCGCTCGGACGCCAGTCGGTGTCGCGGCGCGTGGCCCCCGCGCCTCCCTCGATCGCGATGCGCACCTGATAGCCCGCCGGGACGACGAGGCCCGCGCCGACATGAACCGAGGTCGCTCCCGACTCGACGATCGCATCGGTGCGGAGCACGGGCGTGGCGCGCATCGGCGCGGCGCGCTGTGCCACCGCGACGGTGGCGGAGGCGGCGAGCATCCCCATCGCACGCATGCACGCGCGGCAGCACACGCGCACGACTCGAGGCCGCCTCACGCGACACGCTCCGTCGCCCCGTCACCCGCGTGCGCGGCGCCGTGTGCGACGTCGCGCGGACCGCCCGCGCGGTTCTCCCACAGCATGAGCGTGTAGTCCGCCGTGGCCACGAGCGCGAGCACTCCGCAGGCGACGCTCAACCCCGCCACGAACCGCGGCGCGACGAGCGTCGCGAGGAGCGTGCAGAACTGCAGCACGGTGACCCCCTTGCCGGGCCAGCGGGCCTTGAACGGGATGCGCCGCAACCACGGAATGCTGCGCGCCGTGAACCAGCCGACGAGCACCATGACGTCGCGCACCAGCACGAGCGCGAGCATCCACCAAGCGAGCATCCCCTCGATCGTCACGGCGAGGAACGCGGCGAGCATGAAGACGCGATCGGCGACGGGATCGAGGAGCGCACCGAAGCGCGTCTGCGCATTCGCGAGGCGCGCCCAGAGCCCGTCGAGCACATCGCTCGCCATCGCGGCCACGAGGACGCCGAGGCGCCACGTCGGCTCCGCGATGCCGACGAAGGCGACCGCGAAGCCGACGCGCGACAGCGAGATGAGGTTGGGCGGGGACACGAAATCGCGCGCGCGCATCGCCCGAAAGAAACCCGCCCCGTCGAGGGGGGCCAGCGTCGTGCATCGTCGCCGGCGCTGCGACTGCACACCGCGCGCCCGGCGCGCACGCAGCACACGGCACCCATCGCGGGCGTTGCCGCTCCCGGCCGCACGGGATACCCTGCCCGTGCGCCCGCCCCGGGCGCCCGCGTCACCCGTGCCGGGCGACGTCGCCCCCCGCCCGTCCCGCGTGCTCCCGCTCCTCCTCCCCTACGCCGCCGCTCTGGTCGCGGCGCTCGTGCTGGTCTGGAACGTGGCGCTCGCGGGGCGACTCGCGCGCATCGACGAAGCGCCGCGCAACTGGGCGACGCTCACCGGGCTCCTCGGCCTGCTGCTGATCCCCGCGGTGCTGATCCGCGTCATCGGGAGCTCGCTCGTGCTCGGCCGCACCATCGCGGGGCTCGCGTGGTTCTGGCCCGTGGTCGCGACGCTCGTCGCGCTGCAGGCGGGGCTCACGCTCGCGCAGCGACTCGGCAGCCGTGCGCTCGTGCTCCCGATCGCGCTGCACGACACGCTCGTCGCGCTCGCCGCGTGGATCGAACTCGCCTCGGGCACCGGCACGCCGTTGCCGTCGTGGCTGCACGCGCTCCCCACCGCGATCACCAGTGCGATCGGCTACACCGTCGGTCCGGCGGCGCTCGCGTCGCCGTTCGCGATAGCGCCGCCGCTCCTCGCACCGGCCTTTCGAGCACGCTGGGCGATCAATGCGACGCTGCGCGCGACGGTCGCACTCGGTGCACTCGTCGGCGTCGTCGCGGTGGCGAGCGAACTGCCGCAGGCGCTGCACGCGGTGCGCAGCTTCGATGCGTACACGCTCGTGCCGCTGCGCGAACGCCCCGAGGGGCGGCCGCTCGACGTCGGCCTCCGCATGCTCGGCACCGTCGGCGGCGTGCCGCATCCGCAGGCGCTGGCGTGGGATCTCGCGTTGGCCGACAGTGCCGACGTCGCGGTCGTCGGCGTGGTGGTGACACCGGGCACGCCCGCGCGCGGCCTCGATTCGCTCGGCCGCGTGCTCGACGACCTGCGCGCCGACTCGGTGCGCATCGTCGCGACGATCGCCTGGGATCGCGAGGAAGCGCTGCGCGCACGCTTCGCGCCAACGTCGTGGGAACGATCGCGCGTCGCGGCCGTCGATCAGGTCGTGCGACGCCTGCGCCCCGACGTCCTCGTGCCGATCGCCGAACCGTACGGGCTCGGCGCGCGCACGATCGGCCGGTTGCCGGTCGCACGCTGGCAGGCGCTGCTCACCGAATGCGCGCGCACCGCGCACACGCTGCGCCCGGCGATGCGCGTGCTGCACGAGGCGAGTGCCTACGACGCGCGCGACAGCGTGCTCGCCGCATGGGCCGGTACACGCGCCTCGGGACTCGACGGCGTGGCGTACGTCTTCACGCCGGGCTTCCGCGGTGGTGCCTCGCTCGAGGCGCGGCTGCAGGCGGTCGATCGCTGGCGCCGCGCGCGCCCCGCGCCCGTCCGCGAATGGGTGACGCTCGCCGCCGGCAACCCGTGGGTGCACGGCGAACTCGCGCAGGATCGTGCGATCTGGGGCGTGCTGTCGTGGGCGAGCGCGCGGCCGACGGTCGAAGGGGTGCTGGTCGGCGACGCCGGCGACTACGACACCCGTCGCGGGCTGCGTGGCCCGGGTGGTCGACTCAGGCCGGCGACGGCATCGCTGCGTCGCGCCATCCGCGCCCTGGCGACGCAGCCGCGCTGAGCGGACGCGTCGCCGCCCACCGCACACGACACGTCACGCAAGACAGGTCACGCAAGACACGTCACGTACGACACGTCACGTACGACACGTCACGTACGACACGTCACGTACGACACGTCACGTACGACACGTCCACGACGACGTGTCACGTGTCACGCCACGCGAGTCACGCCGACGCGCCGGGCACGCCGCGCACGATTCCTTCGGCGCGCGGCTCGCCGGTGCACCACCGTCGTGCGACGCGCTGCACGTCGTCGACGGTGACGCGGGCGATGCCTTCGCGCTCCGCACGCAGTTCACCGATGCCGGTGCCGAGCAGCCACGCGTCCACCATGTCGGCGAGGCGCGCCGCGCCGCTTTCCTGCCGCAGTGCGTCCATGCCGAGGGCATGCCGCCGGGCGCGCTCGAGCTCCTCGCTCGTCACGCCATCGTCGCGCAGCGCCGCGAATTCGCGCAGCAGCCCCTCGCGCGCCTCGTCCTCGCGTTCCGGTGCGCAGGCGATGTAGCTCGCGATCACGCCGCCGGCGCGCCAGGTGGTCGCGCTCGTGCTGACGCTGTAGGCGAGCGACTGCCGGCTCCGCAGCGACTCGAAGAAGCGTCCTCCGAGCCCGCTCGCGATGCCGGTGAGCATGCCGAGGGCGAAACGATCGTCGTCGGTGCGGGACGGCCCCGCGAACAGCATCGCGAGCGCCGACTGTCGCCGATCACGCGTGTCGACCACCTGTCGCACACCCTCGGTGACGTGCACCGGGGCGACGACGCTCCGGGCGCCGGGCCGGAGCGCCGTGAACGGGGCGGCGACGAGTGCCGCGAGCGTCTCGGGTGGCGCATCGCCGACGACGGCGAGCACCGGTGCGCCGGTGAGCACGAGTCGCGCGTGCCATCCCCGCAGCGCACCATCGTCGAGCGTGGCGACGGTCTCCGGCGTGCCGCTCGCGTCGAGCGCGTACGCATGGCCGGCGAGCAGCGCACCGCGCGCGAGTGCCATCGGATGACGCACCATGTCGTCACGCCGTGCACGCAGCTCGGTGAGCAGGTGCGCACGTTCGGTGGCGACCGCGTGCGACGGGAACGTGGGTCGCTCGACGACATCGGCCAGGAGCGAGGCCGCCGCCGCGGCCGCGTCGGGCGGGACGCTGATGCTCCATCCCACGAGCTCCTTGCCCGCGCTCGACGCAATGCTTCCGCCCAGTGATTCCGCATCCTCGGCGAGCTGCGCGGCGGTGCGCGTCATCGTCCCCTTGAGCATCGCGCGCGCCATGAGTGTGCTCACCCCCGCCTGATCCGGCGCTTCGTCGCACGGGCCGCCCTGCACGAAGGCCCCGAGGTGCACGACCGGTGCGCCGATCTTGCGCTGCACCAGCACGGAAACGCCGGCCGCGGTGCGGAAGACGCTCACGTCGTCCTCGGTGCGCTCGTGCACCGGTGCCGCGACGACGCGTGCCGGCGCGACCGGGACGCGCCGCTCGATCGTCGCCGCATCGGTGCGTGCGGCCTCGAGCCACGCGACGAGCGCATCACCGTCCATCGCGAGCGGTGCGGCACCATCGGGGCGATAGCTGACGCACGCCAGCGCCGTGGGATCACACCACGCGGCGAGCACGCGACGCACGTCGGCGGCGGTCACCGCCTCGACGGCCGCGTGATACTGCTCGCCGACGTCCTGCCCGCCGAGCGCTTCCCACGCGACGAGCTCCTCGGCCTGCCCTTCCATCGTCTCGGATGCGTGCAGGCGACGCGCGCGGAGCACGCTGCGCACGCGCGCGAGTTCGTCGTCGGTCGGCCCGTCGGTGGCCAGGCGGCGCAGCGCGCACCACGCGGCGCGCACGCCGTCGGCGAGGCGGTCGTCCGGCGCGACGACGCTGAGCGCGAAGACGCCGAGCTGCGTCGGCGTGTAGTGGTAGGCCGACGCCGACGTGGCGAGGCCGCGTTCGCGCACCTCGCGGTAAAGTCTCGACGCGCGCCCCGTGGCGAGCAGCGACGCGGCCACGTCAAGCGCGGCGCAGTCCGGGTGGAGCGGGCCGACGGTGCGCCAGCCGATCGCGACGTGCGACTGCTCGACCTCGCCCGTCAGCGCGCGGTAGCGCGCATCGCGCCGCGCCGGCTCGTGCGGGCCCGGTGCGGGCATCGGGTCGCGCGCCGCATGCGCGGCGTACGTCTCCGCGACCATCGCACGCACCGCCTCGACGTCCACGTCACCGACGACCGCGAGGATCGTGTTCGACGGCGTGTACCAGTTGCGATGGAAGTCGCGCACCATCGAGTCGGTGAAGCCGCGCAGCGGCTCCGGGCGCCCGATGCGCCAGCGCCGCATGCGATGGGCGTCGTGCAGCACTTCGTAGAGCGTCTCGATGGTGACGGCTCCGGGCGTGTCGGCCTTCCGCATCGCCTCCTGCACGATGACCTCGAGCTCGCGACGCAACTCGTCGGCGTCGATGGTCGAGTTGGCCCACGCATCGTGCTGGATGTCCAACCCCTCGCGCCAGGCGGCTGCGGGGAGCACGGTGATGTAGGTGGTCGCGTCGTAGATCGTGTGCGCGTTGAGCCACCCCCCCGCCGCCTTCGTCGCCGTCGCGATCTCGCCCGGCCCCCGCGTCGGCGTCCCCTTGAAGTACATGTGCTCGAGCACGTGCGCGATGCCCACCTGCTCATCACGCTCGTCGAAGTACCCCGCCCTGACCCGCGTCACGATCGCCACCACCGGCGCCGCCCGATCCTCGCGCACCAGCAACGTGAAGCCGTTCGGGAAGACGTGGCGGTGCGTGGTACGTGTGTCGGTCACTGGCATTCGATTCGTATGCGGTGATCAGGGCGCGACGGGCGCGACGAACTGCAACAGCCATTGACGCGACGAACGCGACGGCGCGACGGGCGCGGTGCGTCGAGCGGGCGATCGTGTGGGGTCGGCATCGCTCACTGCCTTTGACACGGAGGCACGGAGAACACCGGAGAACGGAGACGGCGGCGCGTGGAGCGCACGTCCGTGCATCGCGAGCAACCGATTGCTTGGATGGACTCCGTGTTCGGCCGCCGCCCGCTCCCGGCGCGGCGCTCGATGAAAAGCGGAGCCCATCCAAAGAACGTCACCGCCCCACCGCACCGACGCCTGCGTACAACGCAGGGCCCTCCGTGCCTCCGGCCGTTCTCCGTGCCTTCTATGAGAAAGGACAAGGAGTCAAGGCCACCGTGGTGGCCG
>ERZ1066136.166-NODE-166-length-68415-cov-25.078540_pt1 | contig 68415 bp, 58 predicted proteins | sample MGYA00382783_ERZ1066136 | MGnify/ENA primary metagenome ERZ1066136 (study PRJEB33369, sample SAMEA5778366) | biofilm metagenome | biome: Industrial cooling water; feature: Water cooling tower basin; material: Biofilm | place: United Arab Emirates | collected... | reverse complement strand
CATCCTGCGTCAGCGTCTGCGTGTCGACGAGCTGATCGCCGTAGAAAACCTTGATTGCCAGCGTCTTGGTGGACATGTCGTGCGGCCCCCCGTCCTTCTTGTTTCTCGGGGGCGACAGACAAGGCGCCGCGGGCTTGGTTCCCGGCGGCGGCGAGGTTTTTTCGCGCAGGTCCGGGCGCACCTCCGCGCAGGGGCGCGGGGGCCGGCGCGCGGACCTGGGCCCACGGCGGACGCGGCTTCGTGATATCGTGGCCGGACGACCCAAGGGGCCCGGGCAAGAAACACCGGCCACCGGCGGCCACGCCCGCGGCCCTTCCCGACGCCCTCGACCCCGGCGGCCGACCATGACGACCGATCCTGCGCTCCATTCACCCGCCGCACCGAGCCCGATCGTCAAGCTGAACATCAGCGTGCGCGGGCTGTACGACAGCTGGACCCACTGCCAGAACCTCGCCGACTACATCGCCCGCTTCGCCGCCTCGGACCGCTTCGACCCCGAGCAGCTGACGACCCGGCTCTCGACCTACCTCAACGAGGTGCTCGAGTTCGTGTTCCGCGCGCGCCCGGCCGAGGGCGACATCGTCGTCGCGGTCGGCCGAACCCCCGAGCACATCGTCGTCGAGCTCGCGGTCCCGACCGACGCCGCGCTCGCCGAGCGCCTGCGCGGCGACCTCGCCCGCGCGACCGGCCCCGACCCCCGCGCCCAGTACGCCGCCGACTTCCACGCGATGCTCGCCAGCCCCCCGGCCGACGCCGGCCTGCTCGAGCTCGTCGCCCTCCACGGTATCGGACTCGCCCTGCGCGAGGGCCCCGCCGTCAGCACCCTCGTCCTGTCCGTCCCGCACGAGTGAGCCGAGCCTTGCGTATGGAGAGCGAGCTCCCGTTTTCGATCCGCTTCCAGGAGAACGACCAGGAGGTCATCCTGCAGGGCGCGCTGCGCCCGGCGGGGCCGGAGGACTTCGCGGCGGTGCGCGCCCGGCTCGACCACGCCGCCGACGCCGTCCGCGGCGTCCTCTATCTCAACTTCAAGCGGCTCAGGTACCTCAACCACACCGGCTTCGTCGAGCTCGCGCGGTTCATCGCCGACTGCCAGCGGCGCCACCCGGCGCTGCGGCTCAAGCTCGTGATCTCGAGCGTCGTCCCGTGGGCGCCGCTGCGCTTCGGCCTCCTCGGCGGGCAGTTCTCCAACACGATCGTCGAGCAGTACGACAAGGCCTTCTACCCCGGGCAGGGCGTGACCGAGACCGACCAGCTCGTGCCCGTCTTGCGCACGCAGACCAACATCGTGTGGGCCCACGAGCGCGAGCTGCTGCGCCGCCACGGCCTCGCCAGGGGCATGCGGGTCGCCGACATCTGCTGCGGGATCGGCGACTTCGCGGTCCTCGTCTACAAGGAGTTCGCCCCCGAGTACATCGTCGGCGTCGACCACTCGCGGCCGTTCCTGCAGTACGCCCAGCAGATGGCGCGCGAGTTCGGGATCACCGACATCGAGTACCAGTACGGCGACGCGACCCACCTGTTCCTGCCGTCGAACGGCTTCGACTTCGTGACCTCGCGGCTCGCGCTGCAGATCTTCAACGACCCGGCGAGCATCCTGCGCGAGCTGATGCGCGTCTGCAAGCCGGGCGGGCGGGTCTACCTGACCAACGAGATGACCGCCCACAACTACGCCTACCCGCGGCACGAGTCGGTCGCCTGGACCTACGAGCAGGCGGTGAAGATCGCCCAGAGCCTCGGCATGGACATGAACTTCGGGCCCAAGATGTTCTCGCTGCTCACCGACATGGGCTTCGAGGACGTCCGGATGGAACAGATCCCGATCACCACCCACAACACCCCCGCCGACGACTTCGCCCGCGTGATCGAGAGCTGGGAGGGCTACGTCACCGGCGAGCTGTCGGCCGCGACCGGGCAGCCGCCCGAGGTGATCGAGCGCCTCCGGACCGGCTTCCGCGACCACGTCTACGCGATCCGCAGCCGCCGCGGCTTCGCCATGTGGCCGATCTACGTCGCCTCCGGCCGCAAGCCCGCGCGGTAGAAGCTCCGCCGGACGCCCGCGACCATGCCGCCCCGCGCCGACCTCGTCCTCGTCGACACCGCCGGGCGCCTCGACCTCCCGCGCGGCCGCGCGCGCGACGGGCAGCGCCCCGCGCTCGGCCCGGCCGGACCTGACCGGAGGGACATCAGCACCGAGTTCCGCGCCGGGATCGAGCGGGCCGCGCGGCGCGGCCGCGCCCGCGCCGAGCGGCGCCGGTCGCCCGGCGATGTCGTCGTCTTGTACACTGACGGCATTACCGAGGCGGAGGACATCCACGGCGAGCAGTACGGGCTCGTGCGGCTGTGCGAGGTCGTGCGCCGCGCACACGCGCGGACGGCGGCGGAGCTCGAGCAGTCGATCGTCGACGACGCGACGCGCTTCATCGGCGCGCAGAGGGTCCATGACGACATCACGACGGTGGTGAGCAAGCGGCGCTAGCGCGCCCCGAGGCGGGAGAATATGGACGGCATCATCGGCGACTACAGAGAGCCCACGGACGCTGGCCCACGCGTAAGCCTGGTGTTCTACCCCGGCGCCTTCCCGGTCAAGTGGAACCAGTGCAGCGCGACGGCCGACTTCTTCGCCGAGTACTTCGCCGGCGTCGGCGACGCGGACCTCGGCGAGGAGGCCGCCCGCCGCGACTTCGTCGGCAGCGTCGGCTACGTGCTCAACGAGCTGATCGAGAACGCGGTCAAGTTCAGCGCCGGCGGCACCGTCGAGATCGACGCCGGCGTCGAGGACGGCGAGTTCGTCGTCGTCGTCAGCAACCAGATCGCCTCGTCCTCCGTCGACGCCCTGCGCGCCAAATTCGACGAGCTGGTCCACAACGACCCGCAGGAGCTGCTGATGCAGCGCGTCGAGGAGAACGCCGCCAACCCGGAGCTGTCGACCTCGGGCCTGGGTTTCCTCACGATGCTCTCCGACTATCGGGCGAAGCTCGGCTGGCGCTTCGACGCCGCCCCGGGCAACCCTGACAACACCCTCCTCAAGACCACGGCCCGGCTACAGGTGAACCCTCATGCTTGACACGGAGATCAAAGGCCCCGGCTACCGGATCTGGTGCGACGCCTCGTCGAGGACGGTCCACTTCGAGGGCGTGCTGCGCCTCGGCACCAGCGAGTTCAAGCCGATCGAGGAGCTCCTCGACCGCGTCCTCGCCGACAGCCCGCCGGCGCTCCACCTGCGGATGACCGAGCTGCAGTTCCTCAACAGCTCGGGCATCAACATGCTCTACAAGTTCGCGATCTCGGTCCGCAAGAAGAGCGGCACCGACCTGCACGTCCACGCCTCCGCGTCGATCCCGTGGCAGGGCAAGTCGCTGCCGAACCTCAAGAAGTTCCTGCCGACGATCACGCTCACGCTCGACTAGCCGCGGAGCGACCACGACCATGCCGCAACGAGGCCGCGCGCAGCTGAACGACGACGCCTGGCGGCTGCTGCTGGCCGACCCGGCCGCGGCCGCCGAGGCGCTCGCCGACCCGGCCGCGCGCGCCGCCTTCGTCGCCACCGCCGCCGCGCTGCAGGCCGAGCACGACGACCTGACGCTGCTCCACGAGGCGACGCTCGACCACGCCAACGAGATCGAGGAGCAGCTCGCCGTCAAGGTCGAGCAGATCGAGGCCCTCGTCGTCGAGCTCGAGGTCCGCAACGCCTTCATCCGCGAGGTGTTCGGCCGCTACATCACCGACGAGGTCGTCAACACGCTGCTCGAGTCGCCCGAGGGCCGCCAGCTCGGCGGCGAGCGGCGCCGGATCACCCTGATGCTGTCCGACCTGCGCGGCTTCTCGACCCTGTGCGAGGGCCTCGGCCCCGAGCAGGTCGTCCAGATCCTCAACATCTACCTCGGCGCGATGGCCGACGTGATCGGCGAGTACAAGGGCTCGATCAACGAGTTCATCGGCGACGCGATCCTCGCCGTGTTCGGCGCCCCGGTCCCGCAGGACGACCACCCCGAGCGGGCCGTCGCCTGCGCCCTGGCGATGCAGCGCGCGATGACCCGCGTCAACGCCGAGCTCGCCGCCCACGCCCTGCCCGCGCTCGAGATGGGGATCGGCGTGCACACCGGCGAGGTCGTCGTCGGCAACATCGGCTCGAGCCGCCGCGCCAAGTACGGCGTCGTCGGCCGCCACGTCAACCTGACCTCGCGGATCGAGAGCTACACCGTCGGCGGCCAGGTCCTGATCTCCGAGTCGACCGCGCGGGCGATCGGCGAGCGCCTGCGCGCGCGCGACCGCTTCGAGGTCCGCCCCAAGGGCGTGCGCGAGCCGATCACGATCTTCGACGTCGTCGGCCTCGACGGCCCGATGGCGATCGAGCTCGACACCGGCCCGACCCGCCGCCGCACCTTCGCCTCGCCGCAGGGCGTCAGCTACACCCCGCTCGAGGGCAAGGACGCCAGCGGCCAGGAGCACCCGGCCCTGCTGCTCAGCCTCGACGATCACCACAACGCCGAGCTGCGCGCCGCCACCTGCCCGCCGGTCCGCTCCGACCTCAAGCTCGTGTTCGCCGCGCTGCCCGGCGTCGACGCCTACGCCAAGGTCCTCGCCGCCAGCGACGGCCGCCTGGCGATCCGCTTCACGGCGTTCCCGCGCCCGCTCGCCGAGCACCTCGCCGGCCTGCCCGCGCGCGTCGAGCCCTGACAACTTGTCCGCGCCGCCGCCGCGCCGCCGTCGACTTGTCGCGCGCCGGCCCCCGTCCTCGCGGGCAACTGCGCGGCGCCCCGCGTGGTCCGCGGCTTGCAACCCGGCGACCGCGTGTCCCTCTGGCTGTTCGCCCTCGTCTCCGTCAGCGCCCTGTGGTGGACCGTGCAGGCCGTCGCGATCGCCCGCGCGGTGCGTCGCCTGCCGCGCGTCGCCGACCTGCCCGACGTCCTCCTCCCCGCGTGGCCGACGCTCTCCGTGATCGTGCCCGCCCGCAACGAGGCCGCGCAGCTCGCGGCCGCGGCGCGGACCAAGCTCGCCGAGGGCTACCCCGCGCTCGAGCTGGTGCTCGTCGACGATCGCAGCGACGACGGCACCGGCGAGCTCGCCGATCGCCTCGCGCGGGCCGATCCGCGGATCACCGTCGTCCACGTCGACGTCCTGCCCGACGGCTGGCTCGGCAAGGTCCACGCGATGCAGCGCGGCCTCGCCTGCGCCCGCGGCGAGTGGCTGCTGTTCAGCGACGCCGACGTCCACCTCGCCCCCGGCACGCTCGCGCGGCTCGTCGCCTGGGCCGAGCTCACCGGCGTCGATCACGTCGCCGCCCTGCCCTCGGTGTCCGCCCGCGGCCCCGTCCTCGCGCCCGCGCTCGCCGGCTTCTTCCGGCTGTTCTGCGGCCTCGCGCGCCTGACCGCCGTCGCCGATCCGCGGTCCGACGCCGCCCTCGGCTGCGGCGCCTTCAACCTCGTCCGCCGGTCGGCGCTCGATCGCAGCCCCGGCCTCGAGTGGCTCAGGATGGAGATCGGCGACGACGTCGCGCTCGGCCTGATGCTCAAGCGCTCCGGCGCGCGCCAGGCCGCCGTCGTCGGCAACCGCGCGATCTCGCTCGAGTTCTACCCGACCTTCTCCGCCCTCGTGCGCGCGCTCGAGAAGAACGGCGCCACCGCCCCCGCGCCGCTCCTGCTCGCCGGCGTCGTCGCCCTCGTCGCGCTCGAGCTCGGCTTCCTCCTCGGCCTGCACCCGTCGGCCCCGCCGATCGCCCTCGCGCTGGCGCTCTTCACCTCCGCGCTGGCGATCGCCACCCAGGCCGTCACCGCCGGTTGGCTCGGCCTCCCGCGCTGGCCGGCGCTCGTGCCCGGCCTGTCGATCCTCCCGCTCGGCTGGTCCGTCGCCCGCGCCGCCGCGCTCGCGTGGCGCCGCGGCGGCGTCGTCTGGCGCGGCACCTTCTACCCGACCGCGGCGATCCGCGCCGGCATGCGGCTCGCTACTCCGTCGGCGCGAGCACGCTGACGTAGATGTCCGAGTCGTCGCTCACGCGGCCCGGCACCTCGTCGACGTCGATCACCACGCTCTCCGCCGCCGGATCCGGCGCCTGCACGCCCGGCGTCACCGGCGACCGCGTCGCGGCCGTCGCCGCCGGCGCGGCCGTCCGCGGCGCCTGCCGGCTCTCGACCCCGCCGAACCGCGCCGCGAGCGTGCGGATGAACGCCCCCATCCACGGCTTCATCGACGCCAGCTCCTCCTCGATCAGGTCGCTCGTGATCTTCGTCAGCGTCGCCTCCTCGAGCACGATCACGCTGGCGGTCCGGCGCGACGCCGCGAAGATGGCTGTCTCTCCGAACATGTCCCCTTGGCCCAGCGTCCGCAGCGACCGGCGCTCGCCGTCGATCCGCTTGTACACCTCGAGCTTGCCCGCGAGCACGATGTAGGCCGCGTCGCCGGTCTCGCCCTCGCGGATCACGTGCTCGCCCGCCGGCACGCGGATCGTCGCGAAGCTGCCGCTGCCGCGCAGCAGGCGGACGATGTCGAACTTCAGCTCCGTCACGCTCTGGTGGCGCTCGCCGGGGTGCATCGCCAGCGCCTTCATCACGATCCGCACCAGCTCGCGGGGGAACACCGCCGCCGCCCCGACGGCGACGTCGGGCGGCCTGATCTCGCACTGCTGCGCCAGCAGCAGCGCCTCCATCGCCGTCTTCGCCTGGTACGGCGGCCGTCCGGTCATGATCTCGTAGAGCAGCGCCCCCATCGAGAACACGTCGGAGCGCTCGTCGAGCGGCAGCCGCCCGCCGCTCGCCTGCTCCGGGGACATGTACGCCGGCGTCCCGAACACCAGCCCCTGCGTCTCCGACCGCGGCAGCGGCGGCAGCGCGTCGCGGACCCACTTGCTGGTGTCGACGCCCGGCCTCGGGGTCAAGAGCTGCGCCCCGCCCCAGTCCATCAGGTACACCTGCCCGTACTCGCCGACCATCACGTTGGCCGACTTGATGTCGCAGTGGATCACCCCGCGGCTGTGCGCCAGCGACAGCGCGTCGCACACCTTGATGAAGATCTCGAGCAAGTTGATCAGCCGGTCGTGCTCGCCTGCCGGCGTCCCGCCGATCAGCGCCTTGAGGCTCTGGCCCTCGACCAGCTTCATCGTGAAGTACAGCTGCCCGGTCTCGTCGCGCCCGAGCTCGTGGATCGGCACGATGTTCGGGTGGTCGAGCTGCCCGGTCACCTGCGCCTCGCGCAAGAACCCGTGGACCAGGATCAGGTGCTCGTAGGTCCGCGCGTGCATCGTCTTCGCGGCCATCCGCCGCTGCAGCACCTCGTCGAAGGCCGTCCGGACCGCCCCGATCCCGCCGCGCGCCAGCTCCTCGCCGAGCACCAGCCGCGGCCCGTTCGGCAGCGCCGCGGCGATCAGCCGCTCGATCCGCTCCTCGTAGGACAGCGGCGCGTCCTCGTCGAACAGGCGGTCGAGGGCGACGCTCGCGGACGAGGGTCCTTGCACTGCGGAGCGACGATCCGGCATAGGCGACCCCACGATACAACGACGGCCCGCCCGCCGCTCGCGCCCGTAGCCGCGCGCCCGCGCACGGGCCCCGGGCGCGCGAGGCCCTGGCCCTCGCGCCCGCGAGCCGCCCGGCCGCTCATTGCGGCGTGGCCGAGAGCGCCGCGGCCGCGCCCTCGAGCAGCCACAGGTCGCCGAGCAGAAGCCCGAGCACCGCCGCCCCGGTCAGCCCCGCGGCCCCGTCGGCCCTCGCCCCCCGGACCGCGAATTTTCGCCCGAACGCCACCAGGACGGCGATCACCTCGATCCCCGCCCCGACCAGCGCCATCAGCACCCCACCGACCCAGGTCCATGGCGACGACGGCGAGCACCCCGAGCGCGAGGCAGCCGGCCCCGATCACGACCAGCCGCCGCGCCACCCGGCTGCGCGACGGATCGCCCCCGGCCTCTCGTCCGGCCTCCTGCGTCATCGCCCGACCTCCGGCCGGCGATGGTACACCCGCCGGGATGGACCTGCACGCCGCCGTCGTCCCGCTGCGCCTCCGGTACCCGTTCGGCCTGTCCCGCGGGACAGCCAGCGAGCTGCCGACCCTGCTCGTCCGCCTCGGCGACGTCGGCGTCGGCGAGGCCGCCCCGGTCCGCTACCTCGGCCAGACCGCCCCGGCCGCGGCCCCGCTCGCGGCCGCGATCGCCCGCGGGCTCGACCCCGCGGCGCTCGCCGAGCCCGGCGCGCTCGTGGCCGCCGGCGCGGCCGCGCGCCGCCTCGCGCCCGATCACTCGGCCGCCCGCGCCGCCGTCGACATCGCCCTGTGGGACGCGCTCGCCCGCCGCCGCGGCCTCGCGCTGCGCGACCTGCTCGCCGACCCCTCGGTGGCCGCCGAGGCAGGTCTCGGAGGACATGTCCTCGGGGACACCCGCGGCGCCGCCGTGACCTCGTACACGATCGCGCTCGACGAGCTGCCGGCGATGGCCGCCCGGGCGGCCGAGGCGGCGCACCTGCCTGTCCTCAAGGTCAAGCTCGGGCGCGGCCGCGAGTTCGACCGCGCCGCGCTCGACGCCGTCGCCGCCGCCGCGCCGCGGGCCCGCCTGCGGGTCGACGCCAACGGCGGGTGGACCGCGGACGACCTCCGGGCGATCCTCCCGCGGCTCGTCGACCTCGGGGTCGAGCACCTCGAGCAGCCGCTCCCGGCCGGCCGGCGCGACGCCCTCGCCGCGCTCGCCCGCGAGGTGCCGATCCCGATCTACGCCGACGAGGACGTCCAGGGGCCGGCGGACATCGAGGCCCTCGCCGGCGCGGTCGCCGGGGTCAACGTCAAGCTGATGAAGTGCGGCGGGATCTCGCCGGCGCTGGCGACGATCGCGGCGGCCCGACGCGCCGGGCTGCGGGTGCTCCTCGGCTGCATGATCGAGAGCCGCGTCGGCCTCGCCGCGGCGGCGGCGCTGGCCGGCCTCGCCGACGAGGCCGACCTCGACGCCCACCTGCTGACCACCGGCGACCCCATCCCGCCGGGCAGCCAGGCCGCGCTCACAGCGGAATTGCCGGCCCTGCCCGGCCCCGGCCTCGGCGTCCCGCTCGCGGCCGTGCCCCCGGGGGGCGGCCCGGCGGCCCCGCGCGTGGCATAATCCGCGCACTCTCCGTGAAGCTCGACGAGCCAGAGGCCCGCGCGGCCGCACCGGAACATGTCCCCGAGGACATCTTGCCGCGCCGGCTCGGCCGCTACGAGCTGCGCCGCCGCGTCGGCGCCGGCGGCATGGGCGTCGTCTACGCCGCCTACGACCGCGAGAGCGGGCGGACGGTCGCGATCAAGACCCTGCGCAAGCTCGACCCCGGCGCGCTGTTCCGCCTCAAGCACGAGTTCCGCAGCGCCGCCGATCTCAACCACCCCAACCTCGCCGCGCTCTACCAGCTGGTCTCCGAGGACGACCAGTGGTTCATCACCATGGAGTTCGTCGAGGGCATGAGCTTCGTCGACCATGTCCGTCAGGGCATGTCCGATCCGTCCGGCGCGCCGCCGCCCGGGCGCGTCCGCGCCGCGCTGTCGCAGCTGGCCGTCGGCGTCTCCGCGCTGCACGCCGCCGGCAAGCTGCACCGCGACCTCAAGTCGCCCAACGTCCTCGTCACCCCGGCCGGCCGCGTCGTGATCCTCGACTTCGGCCTGGTCACCGACGACGGCCCGCCGCTCCCCGACGGCGGCGAGGACGGCCTGCTCGGCACCCCCGCGACGATGTCCCCCGAGCAGGCCGCCGGCAACCCGGCGAGCCCCGCGAGCGACTGGTACGCCGTCGGCGTGATGCTCTACGAGGCGCTGACCGGCCGCCTCCCGTTCGCCGGCCCCGCGCTGTACGTGCTGCACGCCAAGCAGCGCGACGACCCGACGCCGCCCGGCGACCTCGTCCCCGGCGTCGACCCCGAGCTCGCCGCGCTGTGCATGGGCCTCCTGCGCCGCGACCCGGGCGCGCGCCTCGGCGGCCCGGAGATCCTCGCCGCGCTCGGCGAGGCCGCCCCGAGCGCCGCCGAGTCGGGCACCCGCTTCGTCGGCCGCGACGAGCTGCTCGCCGCCCTGCGCGACGCCTATCAATTGTCGACCCGCGGCCAGCCCGTCTGCGTCTACGTCCGCGGCCGCTCGGGGATCGGCAAGACCGCGGTGATCGACCGCTTCATCGCCGAGCTGCGGCGCGACCGCGAGGCCGTGCTCCTCCAGGGCCGCTGCTTCGAGCGCGAGACGGTCCCCTACAAGGCCTTCGACAGCGTGCTCGACGCGCTCGCGCAGCACCTCCGGCGCCTGCCCAACGGCGAGGCCGCCGCCCTGCTCCCGCGCGAGATCCACGACCTGACGCGCCTCTTCCCGGTGCTCGCGCGCGCCCCCGTCGTCGCCGAGCTGCCGCAGCGCAACTTCTCCGCCCCCGACCCGCAGGAGGCCCGCCGCCGGGCGTTCCGCGGGCTCAAGGAGATGCTCGCGCGGATCGCCGATCGCCGCCCGCTCGTCCTCCGGATCGCCGACCTCCAGTGGGGCGACGAGGACAGCGCGCGCCTGCTCGCCGAGCTGCTCGCGCCGCCCGACCCGCCGTCGTTCTTGTTCATCGGCTCGTTCCGGATCGAGGAGGTCGACGCGCCGATGCTGCGCGAGCTCCGGCGGCTCGGCGCCCGCCCCGAGCTGCGCGCGCTCGTCCGCGACCTGCTCGTCGAGCCGCTGTCGAGCGAGCAGGCCGAGGAGCTCGCGCTCGCCAGGCTCGGCCGCGACGGCGACGCCGCCCGCGCCGAGGCGCGCCGGATCGCCCGCGAGTCCGGCGGCAACCCGCTGTTCGTCGAGGAGCTCGCGCGCTACCTCGCGACCCACCGCGGCGAGGCCCCGCCCGAGGTCTCGCTCGAGGCCGTCGTCCGCGCCCGCCTCGCCGAGCTGCGCCCCTCGGGCCGCCGCCTGCTCGAGATCGTCGCCGTCGCCGGACGACCTGTCCCGATGACCCTGGCCTTCGCGGCGTCCGGCGTGGTCGACCGCGCCGTCGTCGACGAGCTGCAGGCGCAGCACCTCGCGCGCACGCTGGCGACCCGCGCCGGCGACGCGATCGAGTGCTACCACGACCGGATCCGCGACACCGTGCTCGCGCAGATCAGCGCCGAGCGGCTGGTCCGGCTCCACCGCACGCTCGCCGAGGAGCTCTCGCTCGGCGGCGGCGACCCCGAGCAGCTCGCGCACCACCTCCACGCCGCCGGCGCCTCGCAGGAGGCGTTCGCCGCCGCCGTCGCCGCCGCCGAGCGGGCCGCCGCCGCGCTCGCGTTCCACCACGCCGCCGACCTCTACGCCCGCGCGCTGACGTGGGCCCAAGACCTGCCGGCGAGCGAGCGCCGCGACCTCCTGCGCCGCCGCGCCGACGCGCTCGCGCTCGCCGGCCGCAGCGGCGAGGCGGCCCCGGTCTACGCCGCTGCGGCCGAGAGCGCCGCCCCGCAGGGCGCGCTCGAGCTGCGCCGCCGCGCCGCCGAGCAGTACCTCGTCAGCGGCCGGATCGACGAGGGCGTCCGGCTGCTCCGCCCCGCGCTCGTCGAGGTCGGCCTCGGCTACCCGGCGACGCCGGCGCGCGCCAACATGTCGATCATCACGCGCTCGACCCAGCTGTCGCTGCGCGGCCTCGGGTTCGTCAGCACGCCCGAGGACCAGATCCCCGCCGCCGACCTCCTGCGCCTCGACGTCTGCCTGTCGGCCGCGACCGGCCTCGCGTTCGTCGACCCGATCCGCGGCTACAGCTTCTTCCAGCGCGCGCTGCTGCTGGCCCTTCAGACAGGCGAGCCGCGGCGGATCGCCCGCGCGCTCGCCGGCGTCGGCACGATGGTGATGAGCCGCGGCACCGCCAACGCGGTCAGCCGCGGCGCCCTGCTGCTCAAGGAGGCGCGCAAGATCGCCGAGCAGCTCGCCGACCCGCGCCTGCTCGGCACCTGCGACATCATCGAGGCGATCGCCAGCGTCACCCTCGGTCGCTGGCGCGACGCCGTCGCCCGCAACGACGCCGGCTCGCAGCTGCTGCTCGACCGCTGCGTCGGCGTCGCCTGGGAGCTCGGCATCGCCCGCATGAGCACGATGCGCGGCCTCCTGATGATGGGCGAGCTCGCCGAGCTCGCCGGCCGCGCCCACGCCTGGCTGCGCGCCGCCGAGGACGCCGGCGACCTCTACGGCGAGGTCTGGTCGTCGCTGTTCGGCGCCTACGCGCTGCTCGCCGCCGACGACGTCGCCAGCGCCCGCGACCGCGTCCGCGGCGCGCTCCGCCGCTGGTCGCAGGACGGCTTCCACTTCCAGCACATGCTCGCGCTCGTCGTCGAGACCTCGTGCGACATGTACCAGGGGCAAGGCGGCGCCGCGTGGCAGCGGCTGTCCGAGCACTGGGCCGCGGTCGAGGGCTCGTACATCCTCGGCTGGCAGTTCCAGCGGATCTTCGGCCTGCACGCGCGCGCCCTCGCGGCGATCGCCGCCGCCCGCGAGCAGCCGCACAACGCCGGCGTGCTGCTCGCCAGCGCCGAGCGCGACGCGGCCCAGCTCGACCAGGACCGGGCCCAGCGGCCCGACTCCGGCGCCGCGGCCGCGCTGATCCGGGCCGGGATCGCCGCTCAGCAGGGCGACCTCCAGCAGGCGCTCGCCCGCCTCGACGTCGCCGCCGTCGGCTTCGACGCCGCCGACATGCGCCTGCACGCCGCCTGCGCACGCCGCCGCAAGGGCGAGCTGCTCGGCCCCGCCGGCGCCCCGCTGGTCGCCGAGGCCGACGCGTTCATGGCCTCGCAGGCGATCGTCCGCCCGGCCCAGTGGAGCGCCATGTACAACGGCAGCATCCCTGTGACCGGCGCGTGACATCACGCCGCGCGGTCCCGCCTTGCCGCGCGCGCACGGCCCCCACTATGCTCGCGCGCGCCCGCCATGGATCTGACGCTCGGCACCCCCCTGTCCCCCTCGTCCACGCGGCTCGTCCTCCTCGGCTCCGGCGAGCTCGGCCGCGAGGTAGCGATCGAGGCGATGCGCCTCGGCGTCGAGGTGATCGCGTGCGACCGCTACGCCAACGCCCCGGCGATGCAGGTCGCCCACCGCAGCCACGTGTTCGACATGCAGGACCGCGACGCCGTCCGCGCCGTCGTCGCCCGCGAGAAGCCGCACTACATCGTCCCCGAGATCGAGGCGATCGCGACCGACGCGCTCGTCGAGCTCGAGAGCGAGGGCTGGACGGTGATCCCGACCGCCCGCGCCGCCCGGCTGACGATGGACCGCGAGGGGATCCGCCGCCTCGCCGCCGAGCAGCTCGGCCTGCCGACCAGCCCCTACGCGTTCGCCGACACGCTCGACGAGGCGACCGCCGCCGTCCGCCAGGTCGGCCTCCCGTGCGTGCTCAAGCCGGTGATGTCGAGCTCCGGCAAGGGCCAGAGCACGATCCGCACGCTCGAAGAATTGCCGGCCGCCTGGGAGTACGCGCTCGGCGGCGCGCGCGGCCGCTCCGCCCGCGTGATCGTCGAGGGCTTCGTCCGCTTCGACTACGAGATCACGCTGCTGACGATCCGCACCCGCCACGAGGGCACGCTGTTCTGCCCGCCGATCGGCCACCGCCAGGAGCGCGGCGACTACATGGAGTCGTGGCAGCCGCACCCGATGCCGCCGCACACGCTCCAGCGCGCGAAGGAGGTCGCGGCGAAGGTGACCGAGGCGCTCGGCGGCGCCGGCATCTTCGGCGTCGAGCTGTTCATCGTCGGCGAGGACGTCGTGTTCAGCGAGGTCAGCCCGCGCCCGCACGACACGGGGATGGTCACGATGATCACGCAGGACATGAGCCAGTTCGAGCTGCACGTCCGCGCGATCCTCGGGCTGCCGATCGGCGAGGTGATCGTCCGCGCGCCGGGGGCCTCGTCGGTGCTCCTGGCCGACCGGCCCGGCACGAACCCCCGCTTCACCGGGGTGACGAAGGCGCTGTCGGACCCGCGCACGAAGGTCCGCCTGTTCAGCAAGCCGGACACCCGCAAGTACCGCCGCATGGGCGTGGTGCTGACCTACGGCCAGTCGGTCGAGGAGGCCCGCGAGCGCGCCAACGCGGCCGCCGCGAGCGTCCGCGTGCTCGTCGACGCCGGCTGACCCTTCGGCCTTGTCCTGCGGGACATGTCCCTCGAGCCCCGCGCCCCCTTCGAGCGCTCGCGCCCCGCTCGGCGCCTCAACCCGCCGCCTCAACCCGCCGCATGCGCCCGAGCGCGGTGCAGCGCCCGGAAGCTCGGATCGTCGCGCCGGAACACCACCGTCGCCGCCAGCGCGATCGCCCACAGCACCGCCAGGTGCAGGAACATCGCCTCGCCGCCCTCGTGCTTGAAGATGTATCCGGACACCAGCGGCCCCGCCAGCGTGCCGAGCCCGTACGACCCGTTGAGCAGCGCGTTCGAGCGGCTGTAGTCGCGCGGGTCGACGATCAGGCTCTGCAGCGCCAGGCTGAGCGGCCAGATCGGCGCCAGCGAAGCCCCGGCGAGCAGCACCACCAGGGCCACCAGCGCGTAGCTCGGCAGCACCACCAGCGACGCCGTCAGCAGCGTCCCGGCCGCGAGCAGCATCCGCACCGTCTTGAGGTGGCCGACGCGGTCCCCGAACCGGCCGACGAACACCACGCTGGCCGCCATCCCGACCGAGAAGCAGCCGACGAGCAGGCTCGTGTCCTCCTTCGGCACGTCGCGGGCCTCGATCAGGAACAGCGGCAGGAACAGCACCAGCGACGCCTGGAAGTACCCGTAGCAGAACGTCGGGATGCAGGCCGTCTTGATCCGCCAGTACAGCGACCCGAGCGCCGGGCGGACCAGCGACGGCGGCGGCGGCACGTCGACGGGCGCCGGCTCCTCGTCGTGGTGCCCGCTGCCGGGGATCGGGTGCAGGTCGCGCTCGAGCGCGAAGAAGGCGATCAGCGCCGCCGTCGTGGCGAAGATCCCCGCGCCGACGAACACCCCCGGCATCGGGAACTTGAGCATGATCAGCCACCCGATCACCGACCCGAGCCCGTACCCGAGCCCCATGGCGATCGTGTACAGGCTCGTGATCAGGCCGCGGTGCGCCGTCCTCGTCCGCATCAGCAGGATCGTCTCGAGGCTGACCCACACCCCGACCGAGAACGCCCCGTCGAGCCCGCGCGCGGTCGCCAGCCCGGCGAACGACGGCAGGAACGGGAAGATCGCCGTCGCCGCCGCGTAGCCGATCAGCGCGACCGCCAGCATCCGCCGCGGCGTCAGCCGCTTGATCATCAGCCCCATCGGCACCGACAGCGCCGCGATGCCGATCGAGAAGAACATCGCCAGCTCGCCGATCGTCAGCTCGTCGATCAGGCGGACCTTGTTGAGGTACACCGCGACGACCGCCGTCACCATCCCGTACGCCGTGCCGGTGATCCCGCAGATGGCGTAGGCCGTGCGGATGTTGCGGTCGCGCAGCTCATGATGCCAGAGCTGCGCGATCCCGGCGCGCATCTGCGAGAGCAGCGATGTCATAGACGGGGGGCGAGGGCGCGGGCGGCGGGCCTCACATGTCGGTGATCGTGTCGCCCTTGCAGTTCTTGGTCACGTCGACGGGCAGCATGCTCGGATCCGTCAGGCGGACCGCGGCGAACGTCGAGCCCGCGAGCGGGGCCATCAGCGGGCTCATCACGTCGCCGGTGATGTCGCCGCAGTAGAAGTCGGCGCTGATGATCGTCCCGTTCAGCGTCAGCGTCGCCTCGATGTCGCCGCCGGTGACCGGGTTCGCCATGCCGGTGACCTTCACGACGCCGGCGTCGATCACGAACGTCCCGTCGCCGACCGGCAGGTTCTCGAAGCACAGCGGCTCGCCGATCGGCATCCGCGGGGTCGTCACCTTGCCCTGCTCGAGCGTCAGCGGCTGCAGGCACGACTTGAGCAGCTTGCCGCCGCTGCCGTCGTCGGTCACCTCGTTGGTGGCGATGAACTGCATCGGCAGGTCGGGCGCGATGATCGTCGAGATCGCCAGGTGGAACTGCCCGCTGATGTCGGCGACCACCGGCGCGACGTCGGGCGGCGGCGGCGGCATGAAGTCGCGGTCGTCCTTGGTGTTGTCGAGGAACTCGTTGAACTTCGCCTCGGAGTCCGGGCACCCGGCGTTGAGCGCAAGTACGGGCCCGAGCAGCAGCCCGCAGAGCCCGGCGGCGCGGCGAAGAGGGTGACGGTGGTGGGGCTGCGGCCTGAGCATCGAGCGTCCTTGAGGGTCGGTTCCGGTCATTTTATCGATCGCTCAGGCCCGCGCCCAGTGTAAAGTGCCAGGCGTTTTCCCTGCCCGCCTGCCCGTCGCCCGAGGTCCCTCGCCCATGACCGCAGCCCGCTTCGCCCCTCGCCAGCGCATCCTCTTCGCCCGGAGCCCGCACGCCTGGAGTCTGCTCGCCGCGGCCGCCCTCGGCGCGACCACCCTTTGCGCCACCGAGGCCCGCGCCTCCGGCCTCGCCACCGCCCGCTTCGGCGGCGAACACGGCCACCCGACCACCGACAACCCGACGGCGATCTACTACAACCCCGCGGGGATCGCGCTCAAGCCGGGCACGCGCATCTTCATCGACGGCAGCCTCGCGCTGCGCTGGATGAGCTACGAGCGCCCCGAGTCGGCGATCAGCAGCGAGGTCGGCACCCCCGAGGGGGCCCGCGACGCCAACGCCGGGACCGCGCGCCTCTTCAACACGATCGCCGCCCCGTTCGCCGGCGTCAGCTCCGACTTCGGCACCAAGTTCTTCTCCGCCGGCCTGTCGGTCTACTTCCCGTTCGGCGGCCAGTCGCGCTGGAAGCCGAACGAGAAGTACCGCGGCAGCCAGGACTACCCGGGCGCGATCGACGGCGTCCAGCGCTGGCACACGATCGACGGCACCCTGCGCTCGATGTACGTCACCGGCGCGTTCGCCTTCAACTTCGCCAAGATCGGCCTGTCGATCGGCGTCAGCGGCAGCGCGATCCGCAGCGAGATCGACACGATCCGCGCGCGCAACAGCGACGGCACCGACGACCTCGCGCTCGCCGACGGCACCCTCAAGGAGGGCCGCAGCTGGCTCAAGGCGTCCGGCTGGCAGGGCGGCTTCGGCATCGGCGCGATCTGGCAGTGGCGCGACAAGCTGTGGATCGGCGCCTCGTACACCAGCCGGCCCAACATCACCGGCAACATGACCCTCAACGGCGAGCTGCGCAACGTGTTCGGCGCGGCCCCGGTCACCCCCGCGACCCCGATCGAGCTCACCCAGCGCTACCCCGACATCGTCCGCCTCGGCATCCGCTTCCGCCCGCTGCAGAAGCTCGAGCTGCGCGTGTTCGGCGACTTCACCAACTGGAAGGTGATGGACAAGCAGTGCGTCCTCGACGCCTCCGTCGACGGCCGCAAGTGCGACTTCGCCGGCGCCGACACGGCCCTCGACAACCCGACCGAGTTCGGCGCCGAGGGCGAGGGCACCAAGGGCGTCACCCAGCACCTCCCGCGCTTCTGGAAGCCCGCCGGCGGCGTCCGCGTCGGCGCCAGCTACTTCGCCACCGAGCGCGTCGAGCTGTTCGCCGGCCTCGGCTTCGACTCCTCCGCCGTCCCCCTCCAGACCCTCGACGCCGCCCTCTACGACGCCAACAAGATGTCGTTCTCGCTCGGCGGCCGCTTCCGCCTCCACAAGCACCTCGCCCTCGGCCTGACCCTCACCGACATCGTCTACTTCAAGTCCGACAACCGCGGGAAGGGCGTCATCAACAAGTTCCAGGCCCCCACCCGCCAGCCGAGCGCCGACGGCATCTACAAGAGCAACATCTTCCTGACCAACCTCTACCTCGACGTGATGTTCTAGAGGTCAGACCGCCGCGCCGCGCCCGAGCCCCCGCGGGCGCCGCTCCATCGCCGAGCCGTGACGCCGCCCCCGTCCTGGACTAGCCTGGAGCCCGCATGTCCCCCCTCGACGAACTCGCCGCCCTGCTCCGCCCCGCCGGCGGCGGCCTCTACCTCGTCTCCACCGGTCGCGCCGCCCAGCAGGCGATGCAGCGCAGCCTCTACGGCACCGGCGACGAGGCGGGCGTCCGCGCCGCGTTCCTCCGCAACCTCGCGGCGATCCCGACCGCCCGCGCGCTCGTCCTCGGCTGCCCGTCGGACGTCGGCGCCGGCTTCCTCCGCGGCGCCAACGTCGGCCCCCAGGCGATCCGCAGCGCCCTGCTCGCCGGCGACCCGCAGTGGCCCGCGCGCGCCGCCGCGGCCGGGGTCGTCGACATCGGCGACGTGTTCGTCGTCCCCCAGCTGCTCCACGACGACATGCTGAGCCCGGCGCAGCTCGCCGCCTCGCGCCGCGCGCTGTACCCGAACCTGCCCGAAGAGACAGCCGCGACGCTGCCGGTGTCGCCGCTGTCGATCGCCGAGCGCGCGCTCGAGCTGGTCTTCCAGCTCAACCCCGAGGTCGCCCCGATCATCCTCGGCGGCGACCACTCGAACGCCTGGCCGGTCGCCGCGACGCTCGCCCGCCACCGCCGCGACCGCTGGGCGATCGTCCAGCCCGACGCCCACACCGACCTGCTGCCCGAGCGCCTCGGCGTCAAGATCTGCTTCGCCACCTGGTCGTACCACGCGAACGAGCTGCTCGGCCGCGACGGCCGCCTCGTGCAAGTCGGCGTCCGCGCCTCGCGGTTCGACCGCGGCCACTGGGAGCAAGGCCTCGGGGTCCGCCAGTTCTGGGCCGACCAGTGCCGCGCCGACCCCGACGGCACGATCGCGGCGATCGTCGAGCACCTCGCGGCCCGCGAGGTGACGTCGATCTACTTCTCCAACGACATCGACGGGACCGACTCGCAGTGGGCCGACGCGGCCGGGACACCCGAGCCGAACGGCCTCGAGCCCGAGTTCGTGGTCGCGCTGATCCGCGCGCTCGGCCGCCGCTTCCGCCTGTGCGCCGGCGACGTCGTCGAGGTCGCCCCGCCGCTCGCGCCCGACGGCGGGGCCAAGACCGTCGCGCTCGCCGTCCGCTACCTGCGCGAGACCCTGGCGTGGATCGGCGGGCCCTCGCTCGCGCCGACCTGACCGGCAGCGCGCAGGGCAACTTGCCGAAGGCGGCTCACAGCGGGTCGGGCCTGCGGTCGGGCGCGCGTCGTTGGCGGGATGGAGTCGACTCCGTCGCCCCCATCCCACCATCCGATACGCGCCCGACCGCAGGCCCGACCCGATGCACGCCGACTTCGTGATCTGCGTCGCAGCCGGTCGTCGGCGCCGCTGCGAGGCTGTCTCTTCGCGCAGGTCCGCGCCAGGGCACGGACGCTCGTGCCTCGCGCCCCTGCCCCGGCCCTCTCACGGCCCAGCCGGCTGCTCGGTCTCGGACCGCGGCGAGCGTCGCGCCGAATCGGCGTGGCTCGCGGCTGTTCTTTCGGGCAGGTGGGCGCCCGCCTTCATGCGGCGCGCGCGACGGGCGGTCAGCCGGGCTTGCCGCCCTGGAGCTCGGTGATCCGCTTCTTGGCGACGTTGTTGCTGAAGTCCGAGCAGCAGTCCATGCGGACGTAGGTCGACCACTCGGACACGGCGTTGAGGGTGTCGCCCTTGGCCTCGTAGACCTGGGCGGCGCCGGCGTGGGCCATCTTGTCGCCCTGGTACTTGATCATCGCCTTGGCGTAGGTCGTCAGCGCCTCGTCGAGCTTGCCCTGCTCGCGCAGCGCGTCGCCGAGCTCGGAGTAGACGTACTGCACGGCCTCGTCGACCTTGATCACCTCGCGGAACGCGGCCTCGGCCTTGTCGAACTGCTTGGCCTTCTTGAACGCCTGGCCCTGGTGCAGCCCGTAGTTGCCGTTGTCGGGCTTGAGCTCGAACGCCTTGCCCCACGCGGCCGCCGACTCGGCGTGCTTCTCGCTCTTGTCGAGCACCGCCCCGCGGGTCGCGTGGAACTCCGCGACGTCGCCCTTGGTCGCGATCGCCTTGTCGATCAGGGTCAGCGCCTCGGCCGGGTTCTTGTCGCCGAACAGCCGGACCTGCGCCATCAGGTGCTGCGCGTCGGGGTTGTTCGGCTCGGCCGCGAGCACCCGCTGGAGCATGCCCTCGGCCTCCTTCCACTTCTCGTCGGCGACCCGCGCCGTCGCGTTGGTCAGGTCCTTCTTGAGCTGGGCCGCCTGCTCGGCGGGGTCGACCGCGGGCGCGTTGTTGCAGGCGGGCGCGAGGGCGACGAGGGCGAGCGTCAAGGCGCAGCGGGCGAAGCGGACCACGGAGACCTCCGGAGACCTTGGGAGGTATCACGGCGAGGCGCGCGCACACAAGGCCGCGCTCGCTGCCGCGGCCCGCGCCGCCCGAACCTTGGCCGCCCGCGCGCACAAATGATACCGTCCCCGCTCTGCCGACCCGAGATCCATCGCACCCCGACGCCGACGACGGCCTCGGCTCCCTGCTGCGCCGCGGGGTCAAGGCCACGATCGCGCGGTGGGCCGTGCGCCGGAGGACCGGCGGCGAGTGGCCGCGCCCGCAGGACGAGGCCCCGCACCCGTGGGACGGCCGGCGCCACTTCGCCGAGGAGTTCGTGCTCGCGGCCGTCCAGCCCGAGCTCGCCGTGCTCGCCCGCCTCGAGTGGCTCCCCGGCCGCGACGCCCACCGCGTGTGGATGACCCTCCTGACCCCGACCGCCGTCTACACCCTGCCCGGCGGCCAGGCGCTCCTCCGCGGCGACGCCGAGCAGCGCTGGCGCGCCGGCGGCCTCCAGTTCGACTGCCTCGAGCCCCACCGCACCTGGACGATCCGCTTCCGCGGCGCGCTCGAGGTCCGCGACCCCCGCGGCCAGCGACGCGGCGTCCGCTCCGACAGCGCCCCCGCCGAGCTCCGCGAGGCCCGGATCGACCTCACCTTCCTCGCCGCCGTCCCCCCGTTCGTCCCCGGCACCGACGACGACCCCGACCTCGTCTCGCGCCAGCTCGGCGCCGCCGACTGGGACACCCGCCTGCTCCGCGCGCTGCGCCGCCGCACCCTCCGCGGCTACGCCCAGTCCGGCGACGTCCACGGCAGCTTCGCCCTCGGCCCCGCCCTCTACACCGTCGGCGGCGCCGCCCTGCGCGTCCACACCTGGGGCGTCCGCGACTGGGGCGCCAGCGACACCGCTTTGCAGTGCTTCGCCGCCGTCGGCCCGCTCCGCACCTTCGTGCACACCGCGACGTTCCCGTGGATGACCCTGTCCGGCGGCTTCGTCCAGCGCCCCGCCGGCGTCGTCCCGATCCGCGACCTCGGCGTCACCCAGGAGCGCCTGCCCGACCGCGCCCCCGCGCACACCGGCCTGGCGATCGACGCCCCCGGCGGCGCGCTCGACCTCGAGACCGAGACCGTCGCCGAGCTCGGCCTCGACATGGACGGCCGCGGCCACCTCGACATCGCCCTCGTCCGCGCCCGCGCCGGCGACCAGCCCGGCTGGGGCCTCTGCTTCACCCAGCGCCGCCTGCTCCCGCGCCCCGCCGCCCGCGAGGGCTAGCGCCGCGCCCAGGGCCTAACGACACCACCTCGCTTGGTCTCATCGCCGCTGGCTTCGTTGGCGAAACTCGTAGTACGGTCCAGTACAACTTCGTTTCGCCGCCTCGCCAGCGACGACGATCCCTGCGCGAGGCGGCATCGCCAGACCCCGGGCCCGGCACTCGCGCCCGGGGCCTGTCCGTCCGGACCTGTCGCTCGGGGCATGCCCGTCGCCGCCTGTCCTCTCGCGCATGCCCGCGCGGACAGGCCCGAACGCTCAGCTCGCCGGCCGGTCGGGCGGCGGCTCGCTCGGCGCCTCGACCGGCTGCACCTCGACCTGCTGCACGGCCCGCGGCTCCTCGGCCGCCTCGACGCGGACGAAGTCCCACGCGGCCAGGCCGCCATAGCGGATCTCCCCGCTCAGCGCCGAGTCCTCGCGGTTGATCAGCACCCAGCCGTCGCCGCGCCCGCCGCGGCCGTCCTGCCAGGTGAACACCGCGAGGTTGCCGGGGGTCATCTCGCCCCCGCCGCCCGGCGTCGCCCGCACCTGGCGCAGGTTGCACACGAAGCGCACCAGCCCGTCGTCGCTGACGAACTGTCCATAATAGCGATCCGCCGCGAGCCGCGTGATCTTCAGCGTGCCGAACACGCCCGCGCTCTCGCCGACCCACTCGCCCGAGAAGTCGCTCGCGCCCTCCGGGTAGACCTCGGCCGCCGGCGCGCTGACGTCGATCGCCTCGCCGCCGCCGCCACCGCGGTCGCAACCGGCTACGAGCGCGACCCAGAGCGCGGCGCGGACGAGGCGGAGCATGGGGTGCACCGGATACCACGCCGCGCTCCCCCGCGCGAACCCGCCGGTGGCAAAAGTCACGCGCTCTGCGCCGCGAGCCCGCCCGCAAACGCACGAGCACCGCGCGCGGCAGCCGATTACAATCCGCCCCGGCGATGGACCACGGGCAGCACTCTCCGCCGTCACGAGCCGCCGGCCTGGTCGCCGCGCTGGCGCTCGTCGCCTCGTCGCCCGCGCACGCGGCCCCGCCCGCGGCCTCGCCCGCGACCCCGCCCGCCTCCTCGCCCGCGACCTCGCCCGCGACCTCGCCCGCCTCCTCTCCGTCTCCGTCGCCGCCCGCGTCCTCGCCTCCGTCCCCGTCCGACGCGCCGGCGCCCGCCGAGGTCGCGCCCGAGCCGATCGCCGCGCCCCCGCCGGCCCCGAAGGACGAGCTGGTCGCCCCGCCGAACAACGTGTCCCAGAGCGCAGGCGTCGGCGGCCGCGCGATCGCCAGCGACGACCCCGAGGGCAAGCGCGCCCGCGCCGAGCTCGAGGGCAGCGCCCTGTCCGACAAGCCGGTCGACGGCGTGCCCGACCGCCTGCCCCCGCTGCAGCGCGGCGGCTGGTGGTCGATGTTCGCCGCGTTCGCCCTCGCCTCGACCGGCGGCGTGTTCGCCGGCCTCGCCGAGGCCGAGGAGGACCGCGCGACCCGCCTCGTCGCCGCGATCGACCTCGAGACCGGCAGTCAGTCGAACTACAGCGACATCGCCACCGAGTACGAGGAGATCCTGAGCCGCGGCCGCCGCGACGCGATCCTCGCCCGCAGCTTCCTCGCCGCCGGCGGCGTCGCCCTGGTCGTCGGCCTCGGCCTGTTCCTCGCCGACCGCGTCAAGCGCCGCCCCGCCCGCGTGCGCGCCGGCCTCGGCGGCCTCCAGGTCCGCTTCTAGCCGGCCCCCGACCCCATGCGACCGACCCAGCGACCACCGACGCGACCCGGCGCGCCCCTGCGCCGCGGGCCAGCCCTCGCCCTCGCCTTCACCCTCGCCGCGCTCGCCGCTGCCTGCTTCAACCCGCCGAACGCCGCCGTGATGTTCGCCTGCGACCCCGCGGGCGACGCGGCCTGCCCGGACGGCTATACCTGCCGCGTCGACGGCTGCTGCCACCGCGACGGCAGCGACGAGCCCGAGGACGGCCAGTGCAAGCTCGGCGGCGGCGACTTCACCGGCGGCGCCGGCACGACCTCGACCGACGCGACCTCGACCGACGCGACCACCACCGACGCGACCTCGACCGCCGCGACCTCCACCACCGACGGCACCGACACCAGCTCCTCTTCATCATCCACTGGCCCGCAGACGACCGGCACCTGAGCGCCGCGGGCCCGCAGCACGGGGACGATCGTGGGACTCAAGGACTTTTTCTCCAGCGCTGGCCGCACCAAGAGCAAGCTCGACAAGTACATCAAGGCCGTACAGAACCAGTACGGCCAGTCGGCCGATCGTTACTACGCGATGGAGCAGCTGCTCGAGATCGGCACGATCCCCGCGATCGTCGGGCTGATGCGCCGCTTCACCATCAACGCCAGCAAGAGCATCGAGGACGAGGAGGAGAAGGGCTGGCTGTACCGCCGCCTGCTCGGCCTTCCGAAGGACGTCGTCCTGCCCGCGGCCAAGGAGTTCTGCCTCGAGAGCGAGAACATCGCCTGGGTCCTGCGCGTCGTCGAGGAGCTGGCGAGCGAGCAGCAGGAGTGGGACATCCTCGACGCCCTGCTCGCCAAGCACCCGCCCGGCTACCAGCGCGACCCGGCCGCCAAGGTGCAGATGCTGACCCACCTGCAGGAGCTCGACGACCCGCGCGTCCCCGGGATCCTCGCCCAGTACCTCGACGACCCCGACGAGGGCGTGCGCTTCTTCGCCGTCGAAGCGCTGCTCGACATCGCCGACGAGGGCTCGCTGGCCCCCCTGGTCAAGCGGCTCGGCGAGCCGACCGAGGACTCGCTGCGCCTGCGCTCGCGGATCCTCACCGGCTTCGCCCGCCTCGGCTGGGACCTGAGCGCCCACCGCGACGTCGTCGCCCGGCACATCGGCAACGACCACACCTTCGACGGCGTCCACGTCAAGGAGCGATAGTTTCATGCCGCGCCGAACAGACCTGCGACGGATCGCCGTCCTCGGCTCGGGCCCGATCGTGATCGGTCAGGCCTGCGAGTTCGACTACTCCGGCGTCCAGGCGATCAAGGCCCTGCGCGAGGAGGGCTACGAGGTCGTCCTGATCAACTCCAACCCGGCGACGATCATGACCGATCCGGACCTCGCCGATCGGACCTACGTCGAGCCGCTGACCCCGGAGTTCCTCGACCGCGTCCTCGCGGCCGAGCGCCCGCAGGCGATCCTGCCGACCGTCGGCGGCCAGACCGCGCTCAACCTCGCGATCGAGGCCGGCAAGCGCGGGATCCTCGCCAAGCACGGCGTCGAGCTGATCGGCGCCAGCCTGCCGGCGATCGAGCGCGCCGAGGACCGCGACCAGTTCAAGGCCGCGATGGTCAAGATCGGCCTCGAGGTCCCGCGCAGCTACTACTGCCACTCGGTCGCCGAGGCCTGGGCCGCGCTCGAGAAGCTCGGCTTCCCCGCGATCATCCGCGCCAGCTTCACCCTCGGCGGCAGCGGCGCGGCGATCTCCTACAACCGCGAGGAGTTCGAGGCCCACGTCCAGCACGCGCTCGCCGAGAGCCTGCGCGGCGAGATCCTGATCGAGGAGTCGGTCCTCGGCTGGAAGGAGTACGAGCTCGAGGTGATGCGCGACGCGAAGGACAACTTCGTCGTCATCTGCTCGATCGAGAACTTCGACCCGATGGGCGTGCACACCGGCGACAGCATCACGATCGCCCCCGCGCAGACGCTGACCGACAAGGAGTACCAGCGGATGCGCGACGCGGCGCGCGCGGTCGTCACCGAGATCGGCGTCACCACCGGCGGCTGCAACATCCAGTTCGCCGTCGACCCGCGGACCGGCCGCCAGATCGTGATCGAGATGAACCCGCGGGTCTCGCGGTCCTCGGCGCTCGCCTCCAAGGCGACCGGCTTCCCGATCGCCAAGTTCGCCGCCAAGCTCGCCGTCGGCTACACGCTCGACGAGCTGCAGAACGACATCACCCGCGCGACCCCGGCCAGCTTCGAGCCGAGCATCGACTACGTCGTCACCAAGATCCCGCGCTTCGCCTTCGAGAAGTTCGCCGGCACCGACGAGACCCTGACGATCCAGATGAAGTCGGTCGGCGAGGTGATGGCGATCGGCCGCACCTTCCGCGAGTCGCTCGGCAAGGCGATGTGCGGCCTCGAGACCGGCACCTACGGCTTCGACCTCCCGCTCGACGGCCACGGCCCCGCCGCCGCCGAGGCCCCGCTCGGCCGCCCGCACCCGACGCGCCTGTGGCACATCGGCAACGCCCTGCGCGCCGGCGTCACCCCCGAGCGCGTCCACGAGATCACGCGCGTCGACCCCTGGTTCATCGCCCAGATCGCCGCGATCATCGACCTGGAGCAGCGCGTCCACGCCGCCCCGCCCGGCCCGCTGCCGGTCCCGCTGCTCGCCGCCGCCAAGCGCTCGGGCCTGTCCGACCGCCGCCTCGCCCGCCTGCGCGGCGTCCCCGAGGCCGAGGTCCGCGCCGCCCGCACCGCCGCCGGCCTCGTCCCCGTCTACAAGCGGATCGACACCTGCGCCGCCGAGTTCGCCGCCCGCACCCCCTACCTCTACAGCACCTACGAGGAGGAGGACGAGGCCGAGGTCAGCGATCGCAAGAAGGTCGTGATCCTCGGCGGCGGCCCCAACCGGATCGGCCAGGGCATCGAGTTCGACTACTGCTGCGTCCACGCCAGCTTCGCCCTGCGCGACGCCGGCTTCGAGACGGTGATGGTCAACTGCAACCCCGAGACCGTCTCGACCGACTACGACACCTCGGACCGCCTGTACTTCGAGCCCTTGACCGCCGAACATGTCCTCGCGGTCCTGGCCCACGAGGCAGCCCGCGGCGAGATCGCCGGCGTCCTGGTCCAGTTCGGCGGCCAGACCCCCCTGAAGCTCGCCGCCGAGATCGAGCGCGCCGGCTACAGGCTGCTCGGCACCTCGGCCGAGGCGATCGACCTCGCCGAGGACCGCGGCCGCTTCGGCGAGCTGCTGGCCCGGCTCGGCGTCCGCTGCCCGCGCTGGGGCGTCGCCCGCTCGCCCGAGGAGGCGCGCGCGATCGCCGAGAAGATCGGCTTCCCGGTGCTCGTCCGCCCGAGCTACGTGCTCGGCGGCCGGGCGATGCGCGTCGTCTACAGCCGCGCCGAGCTCGACGAGTACATGCGCACCGCCGTGCTCGCCTCGCCCGACCACCCGGTCCTCGTCGACGAGTTCCTGCACAACGCCGCCGAGTTCGACGTCGACGCCGTCGCCGACGGCACGGACGTCGTGATCGCCGGCGTGATGGAGCACATCGAGGAGGCCGGCGTCCACTCCGGCGACTCCGGCTGCTCGCTGCCGCCGGTGCTCGCCCCGCCGGCGGTGCTCGCCGAGATCCGGCGGACCACCGTCGCGCTCGCCCGCGAGCTCGGCGTCGTCGGCCTGATGAACGTCCAGTTCGCCCGCCAGGGCGACGCCGTCTACGTGCTCGAGGTCAACCCGCGGGCCTCGCGGACCGTCCCCTTCGTCGCCAAGGCGACCGGGATCCCGTTCGCCAAGATCGCCGCCCGCGTCGCCGCCGGCGAGCCGCTCGCGCCGATGAACCTGCACGAGCGCCTGCCCGCGCAGGTCAGCGTCAAGGTCAGCGTGTTCCCGTTCCACAAGTTCCCCGGCGTCGACACGATCCTCGGCCCGGAGATGCGCTCGACCGGCGAGGTCATGGGCATCGCCGACGACTTCGGCGCCGCCTTCTACAAGGGCCTGCTCGCCGCCGGGGTCGTCCTCCCCCAGGCCGGCAAGGTGTTCGTCAGCGTCCGCGACGACGACAAGGAGCTCGTCATGCCGGTCGTCCGCCACCTCGTCGAGCTCGGCTTCGGCATCGTCGCCACGCGCGGCACCGCCGCCGCGATCCGCGAGGAGGGCCTCGTGTGCGAGACGATCAACAAGGTCAAGGAGGGCCGGCCGCACATCGTCGACGCGCTGGTCAACGGCGACATCGCCATGGTGATCAACACCACCGTCGGCGCCCAGTCGATCCGCGACAGCTTCAGCATCCGCCGGACCTCGCTGATGCAGAAGATCCCCCACTTCACCACCATCTCGGCCGCGATGGCCGCCGCGCGGGCGATCGAGGCCGTCCGGGCGGGCGAAAAAACCCTCGTCGCCCGCACCCTGCAGGATTATCATCGCGCACCGGGGGGGCTCCCCACGAGCACGCCATGACCGACCAGAAGATCCCGATGACGCCCGCCGGGTACGACCGCCTGCGCGCCGAGCTCAAGCAGATCAAAGAGGTCGACCGCCCCGAGAACGTCCGCGAGATCGAGACCGCGCTCGGCCACGGCGACCTGCGCGAGAACGCCGAGTACCACGCCGCCAAGGAGCGGCAGGGCCAGCTCGACGCCCGCATGCGCTACCTCGAGAGCCGGATCGGCATGGCCCAGGTGATCGACCCGACGACGATCAAGGAGTCGAAGATCACCTTCGGCGCCACCGTCACGCTGACCGACCTGTCGAACGACCAGAAGGTCGTCTACAAGATCGTCGGCGAGGACGAGTCCGACGCCACCGCCGGCAAGATCTCGCTCGTCGCCCCGATCGCCCGCGCGATGCTCGGCAAGCGCGTCGGCGACGAGGTGATCGTCAAGCTGCCGAAGGGCGACCGCGAGTACGAGGTCGTCAAGATCGAGTACAAGGCGATCCCATGACCGCCCGCGCCCTCGGTCTCGCCCTGCTCGCGTGGCTGGGCCTCGGCGCGGCCTGCCGCTCCGGCCTCGGCGACGTCTGCCGCTGCGCGACCGACTGCAAGGCCGGCCTCGAGTGCTTCGCCGAGGGCAAAAAGACCCTCTCCGGCGAGCAGTGCTTCGACCCCGGCGTCGTCGGCGCCTGCGTGTCCGCGCAGACGATCGACACCGACTCGAGCCCGGTCAACCTCACCGAGGCCCCGGTGCGCGACGACATCAACTCCAAGCGCGACCTCGCCGGCCCCGGCGGCAGCGACAGCGAGACCGCGACCGGCGTGACCACCGGCACCGCGACCGGCACCGCGACCGGCACCACCGCCGACACCTCCGGCACCACCACCGCGACCGGCACCACCGCCGACACCACCGGCACCTCGACCACCGAGGCCTCGACCGGCACCTCGACCACCGAGGCCTCGACCGGCACCGGCACCACCGGCAACACCGGCACCACCACCGACGGCGGCTCGACCGGCACCGGCACCACCGGCACCACCGGAGACTCGACGACATGACCACCCCGGAGGGCGGCGGCGAGCACTGGCTGTGGCGCCTCGACGCCGACGGCTGGCTGCGCGCCGCGCTGACCGAGCTCGAGATCGGCGCCGACAACGTCGCCGTCCGCCGCACCGCCGTCACTCACGCGCGCCGGGCCGCCGGCATGGCGCTCAACGCCGTGCTCGTCGCCTGGGCGCGCGCGCAGGGCACCCCCGAGGCGCTCGCCGCCGCCGAGACGCGGTGGGGCCGCAGCTACATCGACCACCTGCGCCTGCTCGGCGAGCTCGGCCCCGAGGGCCAGGACCCGCTCGACCCGCGCGCCGCCGAGGCCGCCCGCGCCCTGCTCGCGATCCCGGTCGTCCCGCGCGAGGCCCTCGTCCAGCTGCACAAGAGCCCGCACGGCCCGGCCCAGCAGGCGCTCGACCACGCCCGCGCGCTCGTCCACGCCTGCGCGGACGTGCTCGAGGGCCTGCGCACCGCCGCCCTCTAGCGCCGCGCCCAGGGCCTAACGGCGCCGCCTCGCGCCGGGATCATCGTCGCTAGCGCCGCCTCCCGAGGTCCGACGCGCGAGAGTGTCGCCCGCGGGTCCGGGCTGCTAGCCTTGGCGAATGTCCGCCGCGCGCCGCCGCCCCGCCCTGTTCGCGCCCGTCCTCTCGCTCGTGCTGCTCGGCGGCTGCGAGCGCGTGATCGACGAGCCCTTCGGCGACGGCGACGACGACACCAGCACCGGCGGTGACGACGGCCCGATCACCGGCGGCGACCCGCCCCAGCCGCCCGACCCGACGCCGGTCTTCGACTGCGAGCCCGCGAACACCAAGTCGTGCCCGATGGGTCAGAAGTGCACCGCCGTCAGCAAGGGCGGCCTGCAGAACCACTACGAGTGCGTCGCCGACGACGGCGCGCTCCTGCCGTTCGAGCCGTGCATCCCGGCGCCCGAGAACGGCCAGGACGCCTGCGGCGCCGGCACCGTCTGCCTGCCGCTGAGCGAGCAGGACTTCGAGAGCGGCCGCTGCCTGCCGGGCTGCCGCAACGACGCCGACTGCGAGCCCGGCCTCTGCACCACCAGCCCGCTGACCGGCACCAACTTCTGCGCCTCCGGCTGCGACCCGGCGCTCGCCGACTGCCCCCCCGAGCTCAGCTGCCGCCAGGCCAGGGACCGCTTCATCTGCGAGATCTCGCTCGAGACCGACGTCGGCCTGATCGGCGAAGCGTGCGACGGCGGCTCCTTCCGCGGCTGCGCGCCCACCTTCGCGTGCATGCCCGGCGCGCTGGTCCCCGGCTGCGTCTCGGCCTCGTGCTGCACCAACACGTGCGACACCCAGGGCTCGTCGGATCAGTGCGCATCACCGACGATCTGCGCCCCGCTGTTCACCCAGCCCGCGCCGACCTTCGAGACCGTCGGCGCCTGCTTCGTCCCCGCCTGACCCGCCGCTCAGGGCACGAGGCCGTCGATCATCGACGCGATATATTTGTCGATGAACGTCTGCTCGTCGGCGCACGGGAACGCCGGGTGCCCCTCGTGGATCCGGCCGGTCAGCAGCATCGTGCACAGCCCGTGCATCGACACCCAGATCTTGAACGAGGCCATCTCGAGGTCGACGCCGGGCCGCCAGCAGCCCTGCTCCGCGCCCTCGCGCAGCCACGCCTGGAACGTCTTGAGCGGCCGCAGCAGCAGCTCGACCTCCTCCGCGTTGTGCTGCGACCAGTCGAGCGGCTCCTGACCCATCATCACCGAGTACAGCCACTTGTGCGTCCGCGCGAACTCGACGTAGCGCCGGCCCGCGACCGCGATCCGCTGCGCCGGGGTCGCCTCCGCAGCGGCGGGCTCCATCACCTCCGTCTGCAGCAGCTCCGCGCCGTACATCCTGATCTCGCGCAGGATCTTGGCCTTGCTCTCAAAGTGTTGATACAGCGCCGTCGCGCTGACGCCGAGACGCGCCGCGATGCCGCGCATCGTCAGACCTTCCTCGCCCCGCTCGCTCCCGATCTCGAGGCTCGTCTGAATGATTCCTTGTCGTAGTCCTGCTCGTTGAACCCGTGACATTCCTCATGGCTAGCAGGTTTCTCGGCCGGGTGGAACGGCAGAAGACGTTCCGGCCGCAACTCCAAACAAGGTTCATCGCCCCCAGGAATGCCGTTTTAGCGAACGGAGTGCCAGGCCGCGCGGCCGGTAGATTTGCGCTGTTTTGTCGCTAGGTTAGGGCGCGATCCTGGGCCCCATCGGGGTACCCCTGATAGCTCGTGGCCGGGGGCACGCACCGTGAGATCTCTCCATCGCCCCCCGCAGGGCCCCTCCGGCGGGAGGGTAGCTTCCCCGCGTGTCCACCCTCGACGACGAGCTCCGCACCGCCCTCGCCCTCGCCCGTGAATGCGGCCGGATCGCCCTGGCCTATCAGACAGGTGGGTCCGCGGCGATGCAGACCCGCGACAAGCCGGACGACGCCGGTCCGGTCACCCAGGCCGACACCGAGATCAACGCCCGGCTCGTCGGCGCGCTGCGGGCCGCGTTCCCGGGCGACGCCGTCGTCGGCGAGGAGTCGGCGGCCGACGCCGAGGCCGCGAGCGGCGCGGCGCGCTGCTGGTACGTCGACCCGATCGACGGCACGACCGAGTACGCCCGCGGCGAGGCCTGCTGGGCGATCCAGATCGGCCTCTGCATCGACGGCGAGCCGGTCCTCGGCGTCGTCCACGAGGCCGCCGCCGGCATTCTGACCTGGGGCGTCCGCCACCGCGATCGCGCCGAGGCCTGCGTAGTCCGCGGCGACACCCCGCCCGCGCCGCTGCGCCCGAGCGCCCGCGGCCTCGACGCGCTGCGCCTCGTGAGCAGCAAGAGCCACGCCTCGCCGAAGACGCTCGAGGTGATGGAGGTCCTGCGGATCGCGCCCGAGCGCAACCTCCGGATCGGGTCCGTCGGCGTCAAGATCAACACGATCGCCCGCGGCGACGCCGAGCTCTACGTCCACCCGCGCGCCGGCACCAAGCTGTGGGACACCTGCGCCCCGTACGCGGTCCTGCGCGCCGCCGGCGGCGCGATGACCGACCTGCTCGGGCGCCCCCTCGAGTACGACCCGCGCCGCCTCGGCCACGAGGCGGGCCTGGTCGCCTCGCACGGCCCGCACCACCCCGAGATCCTCGCGGCCCTGCGCCCGCGCGCCCTCGCCTGGTCGATCGGCCAGGCGTGACGGGCGCGCGCTACTGGCAGGTGATCGACGTGATCTGCTGCCCGTCGTTGCACTGGAAGTAGTCGAGCTTCTGGTTGTACCAGAAGCCGTCCTGCCAGTCGCACCAGTGCCACACGTTCTCGTCGTAGCCGGAGCACCCGAACAGCCGGCCCTGCGGGTTGTTGCACGAGCGGTTGCCGTAGGTGACCTGGCCGCTGAAGCCGACGAACCCGAGCTGCTGGCACCACGTCTGGAAGTTGTTGCCGGGGTGCTGCGCCGGGATCCCGCCGACGACGTTGCCGTAGCGGATCTCGGGGTTGAAGCAGGTCTTGCCGTTGTTGCCGACGCTCTCGCACTTGGTCATCTGCTGCTTGGTCCCGTTCTGCAGGCAGAAGAACGTCTTGAACACGCCGTTGCACGGCCCGCCGACCTCGGCCTTGCACGTCGCCGAGCAGCCGTCGTTGGCGTTGACGTTGCCGTCGTCGCACTCCTCGACGCCCGCCTGCACGAACCCGTCGCCGCACACCGCCGCCTTGCAGCTCGCGCACGCGTCGGTGTTGACCATGTTGCCGAAGTCCAACGCCGACCCCGCCAAACACTCCCGATCGACGGCCCCCTCGCTTCCTGGCCCAGTTCGGTGTTTGGCGGGGATTCTGTGATTCCCGCCTGAGCCCGATCAATCCCGATCTGGGCCGGCAACGACCCGAACTAGGTAATTCTGGCAACGCGGCGGCAACACAATCTCGCGCATTCAGCGCGGCACCTGGGGACGCAACGTTGCCAGCGTTGCCAGAAGGCTGTGCGCGATGCCGTCCGTCCGTCGACGCGGTTCGTCCGCCCGCCGACAGGTTCCCTTGTCTCGGAGTCTTCACTCGGCCTTCCTTGCCTCGTTGTTGAATCGCCTTCAACCGTAGACTTTTCATCATCTTGACTGCTGTTTTCGCGCGACGAGTGGGCCGCTAGACTCTCAGGTGATGTCCGAGGGGGCGTTCGTCGCGACTGCGCAAGTGTGCGAAGCCGCGGGCATTTCCCCGGCGACCGCCCATCGGTGGTCGAAAGCTGGCCTCTTGCCACCCTACGAGCGGATCCATCGGGGGCGACACGGCCAGTTCGCACGCTGGCCCGCATACGCGGTTGAGCAAGCACGCTGGGTAAAAAAGAAGATTGGCGAGTTGTTTAGTTTTGACGAGATCCGCGCGCTGCTTGACGCGGGAGAGTTCGATAAGTCACAAGGGTGCGACTTGACGGGACGTCCAAAAAATGATCAGCCTCCGCAAGGATGAGACGATATCGATGCAGCTGTTGACGGCATTTTGCGCAGGGCGCCGGGTTTATGTGAGACCTACAGCCGTCGAGCGATAGAACAGCCACGGGACATCCACGGGACATTAGAGACAATGGGCACATCCTCACGACGAGCCGCAAAGACCCGCCGGAAGGCAACCTCGAAGGCATCAACTCATCGATTTGGCGGACGTGCAACGGCAGGAGGCGTCGGCTATGAAGTCCGCGTTGCCGCTCTCGTCGCTACGAAGATGCTCGCAGGCGATCGGTGCAAAGCTTGGAACGGCATCAGTGGAGAAGATATCGACGCAGTCACCATGCAAGCACGTGAGCACGTGGACGATATTGTCGTAAGCGTATACGGCATCCCCGGGGCTGCTGTCTTCATTTCTGCGAAGGACCGACAAGGAACGATACCGCTCACAGCAAAAAGTCCTGCATTCGCAGATACGGTGGAAAGCTTCGTTCATCAATTCACCGAAATGTCACCGCTGAATAGAGCAAAGAGCAGGTTGGTGTGGGCAATTTCATCATCTTCAGGCACCCTAGCCACACGCCACCTGCCTGTCGCTCTAGATAGCTATAGGGAAGACGACAGCGGGGCACTCTCGTCGTTCTTGGGTCGTCGGCTCGCTCCTGAAAAAAAAGCCATAGAGGCATTGATAAGGCTAGTCAAGCAAGTTTGGAAAAAACAAGGCGCAGGAACTCCAAGCCCCAGTGAATTAGACAATTTTCTCCGAATGGTTTATGTCGAAGTCTATGACTTCGAGTTCGGACATCGGCATGATCGAGAAGCTGAGAACGAACTTCGTCACCACGTCGTGAGCGACCCTGCACGTGCAGCCGACCTATGGCAATTCATTGAACGTTACTTCAGCCGAGCAAACGAGCGCGGTACACGAACGACACAGTCGGCATTACGCCGCGCGCTGACAGCAAGCGGCTTCAGGTTGAAGACTCGTTCCAATTTCCACGGAGACGTAGCAGTATTGGAGGCGCTTACAGAGCGCAATCTCTCACAACTTAGGACCCATACCGTGCTCCGCTTTGGCACACGTCCCGAGGACGAGATTCATATCGCTCGCACCGAGGAACTCTCGGCACTAATTACTGCAGCCAAAGCCGGCCATCTCCTGCTTACAGGCGAACCGGGCTGCGGAAAGAGCGGACTAATTCATCTGCTATGTGAAAAGCTTCGGCAAGAAGGCATCCCGGTTGTACTTATGCTCGCGGAAGAGACGTCCGCCCGGGAGCAGAAGAGTCTGGCGAGCATACCTGTACTGACTCATCCGCTAGACGAAGTGCTCTCGAATTGGCGGTGCGGAAACTCGGGATTATTAATTACAGATGCACTTGACGCTGTACGCGACCCTGACACGCAGAGAGCGTTACGCATTCTCTTGCAAGGCGTGAAACACGGGCGTTCTGATTGGATTATCGTGGCAAGCGTGCGTGAGTTTGACCTGAAACATAGCCGTGAACTCCGTGAAATGTTCCCAGGAGAAGGAGTCCACGGCTACTGCTCCAGGGAATTCTCCGGCGTTGCTCATTTTCGCCTGGGTAGTCTTGCGGACGCACAATTGGACGAACTTGCGGCGATCCGTCCAGAAATTCGCCCATTCGTTGAGAGCGCGAGCAAGAATATAAGATCGGGCGGGTTACATCGCTCACCATTCTTCCTGCGACTTGCTTCCGAGTTGCTCTGCAGCGGAGTCCCACCGCTGCGTCTCGCAGACTGGAGTAACCCTGCAGTACTCCTTCGGAGATTCTGGGATATCCGGGTTATGGATGGGCCAGGTGCGAACGAGCGGAGCGTCGCACTTCAAATGATATGTCGCCAGATGACGGCGCTTCGAACGGTTGTCCTTTCACTCCGTGAGCTTTCGCTTTCTGCTGCAGGGCGTGATGCATTGGATGAGCTGCGGAGCCGCGGAATTGTTCAGGCGCCGGCACTGAAGTACGACTCACGCATTAGTGACGAGGACATCCGCTTCAGCCACCACCTCTTGCACGACTATGCTATCGCGGTTTCAACAATTCCAACGGTGCGCTTTGCTGATTTCGCCGCGAGGGAGCCAAACCTGCCTGTTCTATACCGGCAGAGCTTCTTGTTCGCCTTGGAGGAACTTTGGGATCGTGATGACACGAGAAATGCGTTCTGGCAATCCGCCCTCGCGCTGGAGGAAACGCCGCAATTGCATAGTATAACCCGCATACTTTCACCATTGCTTGCGGCCCGGCGAACGGAGACAGGTGCGGATCTGAAACCGTTGGTGACTGCCCTTGAGTCTCGCGCAAGGAGCGCGACAGCCATCCGGGTGATCCGACGTCTTACTTCGTGCCTAGAGGATGTCGAACTTACCCTAGTTCCGAGCGGAACGAACGCATGGTGCGTGCTATGCGAGCATTTGGCGCGCCGACTTCCCAATGCTGTCGAACTCGAGGTTTCTCTCGTTCAGTTATTGTCTCGTCTGCATTCTCTTATTGCCCTCGCTACGGACCACCAACAGATCCAACTCAACGATTCCGCACGCGTTCTGCTCGCTCACCACGTCGCAAAGCCCGTCAATCGGGGCTGGCCTCGAGCAGCGCGCGTCGCCGTCGCCGTTATCTGCAACACCTTTGACCGGGCGCCTAACGAAAGCGAAACAGCTCTCTCCTCACTGCTGGCTCCCTCACGCCTCGCCCATTTTCCGCACGATGATCTTCTGAGTCTGGCCGACGAAATAAAATCTCTCATCAGCGGGGGACGAAGTGTCATTCTGCGCATTTTCGAAGCAGCGTTTGGCTCAGAGCCTGCTCCAGGGATCTGGGAGGACTTCGGAAGCGTCGTCATGCCCATGAGAATGCAAAGAAGCGACATGTGGAGTAGCGTTACCTATTCGCTTGCTGAATATTACGCCGCTAGCTCTGGAGCCGATGCGTCCCTCATGACAGAGCTTGCGTGCGTAGTGTGGAATACAGTCGCCGCGAAACATCGAACTCTGTACCAACCGGAGAGAGTATCTGTCGAACTTCAGGGGCAAGCTTGTGAATTCTCGCTGGATCATGCAGGTTGGTCACATTCTGAGTCAAACACGGGTCGCATTTTCTCAAAGTTTGCGTCATTGCTCGAATCGTGGGCCGCCGCAGATGAGCAGGACAGGCTCAACGCAGCCTTATGCTGTCTTGCGGAACGTAGTCATACGTCGCTGATGTGGCTGACATTTATGAAAGTTGGGGCACGTCACCCTTTGACACTCGGCGTTCGCCTTGAGAATATACTCGGCATCTCGCTCATGTTAGCCCGAACAGACTATCGCTCTAGCGCAGCGGCGCTCCTCGCGGCGTTGCATCGGACAGGCGATCTCCCGTGCAGGGAGCGCCTAGAGCGAAGGATCCTTGAGTTTAAAGAGGGTCTGCATTTGAACGTCGACGATGCCTCAGTTCCGCTATGGACTAAGCAAGTTCAAGAAGATCTGCTTTGCTTGCTCGACGAGCAGAACATTGTGCATTGCAACCTTCGGACGTGGCGACAACTGCTTGGGCAAGGAGGATTAGGGCCCGATTCCGATGCTCAACTCTTGTGCTCGTTGTCTGAAGACGGAGTAGATCATCTGGGCACCTTCACGAACACAGAGACGCACGACTATTCGGCAAGACTGCTTGAGAATCTCAAGTTGTTCGCCCAGGGGCGGGTTGATGATGGTGATTGGGGCTTGCTTGCGCACTGCGGACGTGCACTCGGGGGCTCGCAACTGAGTGCGGCTGAACGAGGCAACCTGCACGGACACCTTGTCTGGGCGTGCCAATGCATCGCTGAGCACGCAACATGGCCACTTCGAAGCCAGCGCTGGAAGTTCGTGCGCCGAGTCCTTCTGGATGCCGCGGGAAACTCTGAGTCTGTAGCGCCAGCAGAGGCCGACGGGCTCAGAGACGAGAGAGTGCCCGGCTACTCCCTTCCGGACATCGGGGTCCATGCGGTCTTTGGGCTTTTGTCTCTTGCTCGTCGATTTGGGCGCGTCGACAATGCGCTTGAAAGTGCCCTGAGGCGGTTGAGCCGCGACGAGTCGCTTTCGGTCCGGTGTGTGTTGGCGAGAAAGATTGTAGTACTTTGGCGCCCGTCTCCTTGTTTGATGTGGGAAATTGTTGATAGTATCATTGCGGAGGAGAGAAGTCTTGGCGTGCTTAACTGTCTTCTGCATTCTCTCGCTCATCTCCACGCAACTGCTCCGGATGCTGTAAACCAGCGGTTACGCGAGATTTCATGTCGTGTCGAGGGTGTGGCGCCGGCTAGTCCGGTCCACGAGAGCCTGGCTCTCTTACACCTGTTTCATTTTTTTCGCACCGGCGATCCAGACTTTGGGTTTTACATGACGAGGATTATTAGTCGATGCGAGGATGTTCATGCATCTCGCACTCTGACCTCTTTGCTTGCAACGTGTCGCATGCAGCGAAGATTGACCATGGCGGAGAACCCGGGTTCATCTGCTGAGATGGCTCGGGAGCGGGCGTGGCTTTTTTACCTCCAGGTCTTAGAAGCTGCCCAGGGAAAGTTGCTAGGCTACCGAGGACAGTGGCGGCAGCTTCGGCAGTGCGTTCAGCCCGACAAGGCTGCAATTGAGGCTGTCGAGGGGTATATCTCGGAAACAGCTCGGTTGGTGAACGAGATTGCAACCCAGATCTATTTTGCTAGCGGTGCATTTGAAGAGAAGCACGGTGACAGAAATGAGAGTCTACAGCTAAGCGATACTCAGTTGCATCAATTCTGGAGGGATGCCAGACCGATTCTCCGTGCGTTGGTTGGAGAGTTACACCCAGGGACTGCGCATCGTGTCCTCGAAGCTCTTCAGCATCTACTACACTGTTCGCCCTCCGAGATTTTTTTGCTAGCGTCTCGCGCTATCTTGACTAGTTCGGCGGCTGGCTTTCATCATGATTCTTTAGCCGTAGGGCAAGCTGTGCAACTTATCCAGCAGGCTCTTGCAGATCATCCCGAGATCTTCCGCAAGCAAGGAGATCAAGAGTCCGAAGCCCTGGAAGCGCTACTGAAGATCCTCGACTTGTTTGTTGACGCCGGGTGGGACCGAGCACGGGAATTGACCTATCACTTGGAGGAAATCTACCGGTAGCTGACGACAGATACGCGCGAGGCACCAGTCGGTCCCGCGCCGCCGGACGAAGGCTGATAAGATCAGCGAGGACTGCCTCGATGTGTGGCGTCCGTCGCTCGCCGCGCTCGCCGCGCGAGAGACGCCGCGGGACGGCAGCGACATTTGCTCTCGCACGGGGCGTGGGGCCACGTTATCCTTTAGCCGTCCATGAACCTCGACTTCGGCGACGACGAAGATCTGCTCGAGCGGCTGGCGGCGAGTCCCGAGGAAGTCATCTTCCTCGTCGGGTCTGCGCTGGTCGCACCGCGTCATCCCGGCGAGCCTGGTGTCCCCGGGGTCGACGGGATGCTCGGCCTCATCCGCGAAGAGTTTCAGCGCGCCGAGACCATCGAACGATTCGAGCGCCAGATCGCAGTCGCTCCGGACGCGAGGTACCAGGCCGCTTTCCGATTTCTGGTCAAGACACGCGGCCAAGACGTGGTCAACAGCGTCGTCCGCAGGGCCGTGCTGCGGGCGAGGAGGGCGTCCCCGGGACGTCCCGTGGTCCCCGCGGACGTCACCAGCAAGCAATGCCAGCTCCTCGAAGAAGACATCGAGGGCTGGCACCTGACCCCTGCCGTCGAGGCCCTGGGGCAGATGCTCGCGCGCATAGGCCCTCGGCAGGTGGTCCTGACGTCGAACTTCGATCCCCTCGTGGAGATCGGCGTGCGACGGGCAGGCGGTCAGGCCATTACCAACGCGCTCCACATGGACGGGAGCCTCTCCGCCGTCGATGGAAACGGATGCGTCGTGGTGCACTTCCACGGCGATTGGGTGCGCACCGACACGCTGCATACACCGGCGCAACTCCAGCAGGACCGACCCATGCTGCGGGCGTCTCTCACCAAGCTGCTGAGCGAGCGAACGCTCGTCGTCATGGGGTACGGCGGATGGGATGACGTCTTCACGCGTAGCTTGATAGACACGGTGCGCGGAAGCGTCGCGCCGATAAGGGTCGCGTGGGCGTTCTACGCCGCGGACGAGGCGACGATCGAGCGCGGCTCAGGTCAGCTCCTGCGGCAACTGCGCCCGGGGATCGACCACGGGCGCGTCGTGCTCTACAAGGGGATCGATGTCCACGAGTTCTTGCCGCGTTTGCTGTCGCACGTGCAGGCGCCGGCGGCCGCGGGCGTCGTTACGGTCCGTGACGACGAACTCGTCCAGGAAGCCGCGAGGCTCGGCGCGGCGTGGCGACGCGCGGTCGGCGAACGGCTGGGCCGGCGGCTGGTGCTGCGCGGCGTCGAAGGGACCGAACTCGCACTTGAGCGCGTGTACGTCCCGACCGAGCTCCGTGTCCTGCGCGCGAAGCAAGAGACAGTCGACGCGCCCGTCGACGAGGGTCGCTGCGACCGCGTGGAGGCGCCGCGCGACGGCTCGGTGCACCACGAGATCGAAGGCGAGCAGACGCTCGACCTCGGCGCCTGGCTGCTCGGAGCGGAGGTCGAGTACGGCACGCTGATCATCGAAGGTGAAGTGGGGACCGGCAAGACGGAATATATGGTCCGGGCAGCGAGCCGCCTCGCCAAGGACGTCGGCGAAGACGCGCCACTGCCCATTTGGGTCGACGCGAAGTTCCTGTCCGGAGCGACACTCGCCCGGGCGATCGCCGACCTGTACGGTTGGAGCGAGAGCGAGTGCAGGGCGCTCTTGCAGCACCCCGCGCTGCGATTCGCCGTATTCATCGACAGCCTCGACGAGACGGGGACCCCCGTTCACGAGGTCGCCTCTCTCGCCCAAGGCGCGTTGGGGCCCCGCCTGCATCGCCTGATCCTGGCAAGCCGCTCCGCGCGCCGGCAATTGTCGCATGGAGTGCGGGTCGCGCGCCTCGTCCCGTGGAACCGGGGCGGCGTCGACGATTTCCTCGGACAATGGCGGCGGGTCGACGAAGTGGCGGTCGCGCACATCGCTAGGGCGCGCGCCGCCGGGGCCGTGGACGCTCTACTCTCGAACCCGTTGACCGCGACCTTTTGCGCCCTGGTGGCTAGCGAAGAGCCCAGCGCGCTGGCCAACCGGACCCGTCTCTTCCAGGCTGTCGTCGAGCGCATAGTCTCGCATTGGCGCAAGCTCCGGGTCACGAGCAGGGCGCTGTATCGCCGGTGGGAGGAGATTCTTCCGTGGCTCAGCCGACTCGCGCTCGACCGTCTCCGGGGGCCTCACCTCGGCATGGAGACCGAATGGCTGCGGTGCCGTCTGCGCGCGCTCGCCCCGGACGGTCCGGACGACCTCCTCGAGAGCCTCACATCGACCTATGGCGTGCTGATCCGGACACCGCATGGGTATGACTTCGCGCTGCGGTGGCTGGCGGAGTATCTGGCGGGGCGAGCGCTTGTGGCAGATGGCGAAGAGTTGGCGGCCGCGGCTCGCTGTGCCTGGGGGTTCGAACCTGTACGGCACGCAATCGTGGGAGTGGCCGGCGAGCCGCGCCGGATCGCCGCGATGACGGCTTCGCTCCTCGCCGGCGAAGAGAGCGATGAGGACCTCGATGCGCCATCCCACCTCCGACAGGTCCAGATCGTCGCGTCCGTCGCGGCGGACCTGCCGCTGGAGTTCCCGTCGGAAGCCGTCCCCGGCGTCGCCGCGGCGATCTGGCGCCGCCTCGCGGGCGAACGTTCTTGCTGGATCGGTGCGGAAATGGCGACCTCGGTGCGGGCGCTCGCGCGCGTCGGAGGGAAGGTGTGGGAGTCCTTGCGTCCGCTGCTGCAAGACGCGCTGAGGGACACGCGTAAAGACGTCTCCGGCTGGTATCGACAGCGAGCGTCGGGCGATCGGGCCGCCTTGATCAAACTGCTGGGCCATCGTGATCCCGAGACCCGAGTGGTGGCGATCCGGGGCTTGCGAAGGTTCGTCGACGCTCCGGACGTTCGTAAGCACCTGTGCGAGATGCTCTTCGACGAGGCGTGGCCGCCGTCGCCGGCGCTCGCCGCGGGCTCGGCCCTGCGGGACGCGACGCGCGACGATTCGTGCGCGTTGGTGCTGGAATGTCTGCTCGCTCTGTTACATCACGGCGAACAACTCCAGTTCAGCGCCGCGGCGCTCGCACTGCGCCCCGGCGAGGCCGATGCCCGGAGGCTGGCGTTGGGGCTGCACGCCGCGCACAACGCGGGCGCAGACGTCGCTGCCGCCGTTCGGGCGCTCTCCGAGCACCCGGGCGGACCGGCGGCGCTCGACAGGGCGTGGAAACAATGGCAAGGTCCGTACCAGGACGACGGGTCTTCGGCGTCGGCTGGGGAGGGCGATACGCCGCCTGTGACGGGTCATGTGCGGTGGGAACTCGTCCGGGCGATCGCGCCTGCGCTGCATCGATTCTCGGCGGAGTTGGTGACGGAGCTCATTCGCTCGCACGGCATCGCGCATGCGCTGTCACATGAACTCGAGCATGTTAACCCTTCTATCTTGCCCAGGGTAGTCGCGGACCTGTGCGATGATTTTATTTGTCTCGATCGGATCACGGACATCGTTCGCCTCGTGGGCCAGTATCCCGAGGTCGGCGATGCGCTGCTCGCTAAGTGGCGGCAGATCGCCGCTTCGGGTCGGAAGGAACGCGACTGCGTCGGTTTCCCGGGGCAGGCGCTCGTTCCGCTGGTCGAGCAAGGCCGCGAAGATGCCGTCGACGCCCTCGTCGAATGGCTGCCTCACTCGCGGTTGGGGCGATACACCTGGGCTGGCTCGGGTCCGCCCTTGCCCGCCTCGGCGTACGCGCACCCACGGGTGTTCGCCGCCGCAAAGGAGTGTCTGGAGCGAGGGCGACGATCACGTTGCCGCCTCGAGCCGAGGGCGCTCAGGCGGCTCGCTCCCTCATGGTGTGGATCGGCGGAGATCTGGGAGGAGATCAGAAGCTCGCTCCTGAACGACGTGCACTCGGAGCTTGCGTGGAGGGAGGTCACTGAAACGTGCACGGACGTCGACCTTCCGGAGGACTTCGCGGCGACCGTCGCGTCCGTCGCCGGCGCCTTCATGCTCCAGCATGATGCGCCTTCCTGCGGTCCGGCCGTATGGCACCAGACCCTACCCGGGATGCTGAGATTCGTGCAGCAACACGGCCTGGCACACCGCATCCAGGAAGAGCTGGAAGTCCTCGCCGGTCTGCGAGGCGCGCGCCCTCCGTGTGCCCGGTTCCGTCCGCTGGCGGCCGCGATGCTGATGCCCATGCTCGAAGAAGGTCCGCGAGCGGCCCTGTCCGAGGCGCTCGCAGCGCACTACGCGGCGGTGCCCGGGAGCTTCCGCGCGATGGCTCCGGCGTTGCTCTCGGCGCTCGTCGGACCCTCGCCGGCTGCATGGTTGCAGGTCCTGCGGGCTTGGGCGAGCGAGATGAGTATCCCCGAGTTGGTGCTCGACGACGGGGAGTCGCGTCTGAATCTCTTGCTCGCTCTGCCGGTGCACGAGAGAGCCGAGCTCGCGTCGGCGGCGCTGCGCGGCGAGCGGCGCGCCGCGCTCGCCCTGCCGTGGCTCGAAGACGAGACCGCTCAACGCCTGCGTTACCGCGCGGCGGATCGCCTCTGGCAGGCGGTGTTCGAGTCCGGTCGCTACTGCGGCCTCGGCCTCGAATCATGAGCGCGACGATCCGGCTGGAGTTCCGGCCGCCAGTGATCCGCCTCTCTTTGCTCGTGCCGGTGCAGGTGCAGGTCACGGGCGAGGCCGCGGAGCGGAGGCGTGCTGCGCGTGGAGGATCTTGATGGCGACCATCCGTGCCGACACCGCGGTGAAGCTGGGTCGGGTCAGGACGATCGAAGCAGCGTCGGGCTCGAAGAGCCGCCCACGCCTGTACGTGTTCTTGCACAGGCTGTAGGCAAACCCGCCGTCACGCGTCCAGTCGATCGCCCGCGGGCCTGTGCCCGCGGGCGAATTCTTGGGGCAAGATGGCGACTCCGGGCTGGCGCAGAGCGGCGCCGGCGGTGAAGCGGAGGTACTCCTCGGGGTCGACGCCGCAGAGGATGCAGGTCTCGATCAGCGAGTACATGATCGCCGCGACCTCGGAACTCCCACTTCAAAACACCTATCCGCTGCGCGCTGGCGGACTACTCCTCTTCCTCGCTTCGAGCCTGCTTGGCCCTCGCCTCGTCCAAGACGGACTGAGCACCCACAGAATCGGACCGCTCCTTCAGGACGGCCGCCGCATCATCCGCAGCCTCCTTGTACCGGCCGAGAGCCAGGTGGAGCTTGGCGCGCTGGAAACGATTGCGTACCGATGTGGGTTGCCCCTCAATCGCTTTCTCGATGTCCTCAAACGCATCCTCGAAGCGCTTGAGCCGCTCACGAGCGAAACTCCGAGCGTAGTAGAAGTTGCTTAGATGGTCTTGGTTAGAATTCGGCAGTTCAAGACCACGGGAGAGAATCTGGACAGCCTCCTCATACTGGCCGAGGTGGTTGAGAGCATATCCCAAATTCGCGTACGCCTTCTGGTAGGTGGAATCCAAGGCAATCGCAAGTTGATAAAGACGAACAGCTTCGTGCCATTCCTGTCGCCGGCTGCATTCGAACCCACGGTCCACCGCCTCAGACGCGGATCTTGGCTCCGTTTGGCGCACCGTCGTCACGTGTGCGACTTCCCCAGGTGTCGTTATTCGCTTTCCACAGTTGCCGCAGAACTTCTGCTTTTCTGGCACCGTTTCACCGCAAGCGGGGCAGTCCACTCCCGGCTCCACGGCTTCAAAGAAAGAGATGGCCTCGACTGCCGAGTTGAAGCGGGCGGCTCGCTCTCGCTGAAGGAGTCTCTCAACGACGGCGGCGTACTCTCGGAACAGGCGCTGCTCGGACGTCGAGAGGTGCTGCGGCGCTTGAGGACGAGGTGGAAGGTACTCTGGATCGACGATCAATTCTTCGATCGAAAACACGCCACTTGGATGCGCGAATGGATGCCGGCCCGTCAATAGGAGATAACCAATAATTCCCACCATGAACAGGTCGGACGACAAGTCGCCGATGTTGCCCTTGGCTTGCTCTGGGGCCATGAAGTCGCGGTGTCCCGTGCCGCCGTGGGACGTGGATCTCGGCGTGCTCTCCTTCCTGAGGGTCTGCGCGATTCCAAAATCAGCGATCTTTGGAATCCCGCGAGAGGAGACTAGGATGTTCATCGGGGTAAGGTCGCGGTGAAAGAGGCTCCGACCGTGAGCGAAAGAGATCCCGTCGAGAAGGCCGCGCATGATGCTCGTAAAGCGCTCCAGTTTGACGGAATCTCCTCGTTTGGCCGACTCGCGCAGCAGGGTCCACAGCATTGGTCCATCGACGCACTCCATGACGAGAACTGCTTCTCCGTCGATCATCGGAATGTCATAGACCTGAACGATGTTCTGGTGAATCAGTGCCGCGCTCTTCCGAGCCTCGGCGATCAACGCATCGTTGTCTGGAAGGCCGGAGTTGAAGAGGCGCTTCAGCGCCACGGTCCGACCGAGGGTCTTGTCCGTCGCTTTCCAGACCAAGCCGTAGCCGCCTGAGCCGAGGCGCTCGCTAACAACGTACCGGCCCGCAAGTTCCTTGCCAATTTGGATGTCGAGAGGCGGCATGGCCCACTAACGCTACTCCGCTACGGCGGCGTGTCAACAGTTAGTGCCGCGGCCGGGACTTATCGATCCGTTTAGGCGCGAATTTGCGCGCAACTCAGGAACGTGATCTACCAGTCTCATGCGGGCGAAGAGGCGACCAAAGCAATCTCCTCGTAAAGCTGCGCGCCGCGCCTGGGCGTCGGGGTCGAGGCCGTTGGTGAACCAGGTTTCGACGCCGGTGCTCGCGTAGAGGAACGGCAGCGGGCGCACCGGCACTTGCAGGCGGTCCCAGACCTTGGCGGCGTAGTCGCGGGTCTGGGCCTCGACGCTGGTGAGGGTGATGCCGGCCTTCTTGGCCTCGAGGACGCCGACGAGTTGGGTGCCGAGGAAGAGGAGGTAATCGGCGGGGCCCCCCTTGGTGTAGAACTCGCGCACGGCGACGCCCGGCGCGGCGGCGAGGTTGAGGTCCTTGTGGTCCTGGATGGCCCATCCCGCGGCCGCGAGCATGGCGTCGATCTGGCGGCGGGCCTGCTGCTCGGGGTGGCGGACGTTGGGAGGGGTCATCAGGGCGTGGATTCTCTCAAATGCCGAGGTCGGCAGGAAGCGCGCAATATGCGCATTGCGCGCCAGCGCGCGCAGACCTGGCAGTATCACTCACGCACGGCGAGTCTGAATCTCCTGGAACAGCGCGACCAACCCCTTCGCTCGCTGAAGGAGATTCGTATAGGTGACGATCTCGATCCCGTGGAGGGTATGGCTGAGCTTGCGAAAGCTCTCCTTCTCTCGGCGTTTCCACGCGTCCGAACATCCCATGAGTACCAAGCCGCGTGGACGAAGCGTCAAGATCTCCACGGAGTACTTGTCTTCAATCCTCTGCGTGAGCGTCGCGCGATTTGCATCGACCTCATCCAGGTACGTTGTGACCTGAGAGATGGCCTCGCTTGCAGCCCTGGACCAGCGGAATGCCGAGTCATGCGACGAATCCTCCACCAGGACGGACGCATCCGGTGTCTTGATCTCCAGCACATCGACGAACCCGTCAAGTGTGGGAAAGAGGAAGTCAGGGATGCTCCCGAAGCCAACCCGTTCTTTGGGGAGAGGTGCTCCGTATTGTGAGCCTAGCATCCAGGAATTCTTGTAGATCCAGTCCTGCCAGTATGCCTCGTTCAGAGCCCCTCTACGCGAGGGGTGCAAGTTCGACTCGAACTCCTCGATCTTTCGACGGTAGAGCTGGAGATTCGTCTTCTCGTAGAAGTCCTCCAACTCTTGCAGCAGAGGAATGACATCTTTCTTGTTGGCGTGGAGAATCTGCGCCAAGCGCTCCTGGTCACCAACGACCAGGTTGGCGAACGGCTCCTGTGACCTTACAAGCGGTGGAGTGCTGTCCTTATACCTCCGAATGAGCTCCTCATACTTCGCGCGATGCGGCTCGAAGACCTCGTCTCTTCGTTCTTTGAGCAGGCGCCATCCTCTAGCGGGATCTCGATAGTAGATGCTCAGGTACACGCTACCGCCGCGGGACCTCCGGTGAGTCTCTACGACCTCGGAAACGCGCTGATATGCGCTGTTGACGCTCTCGAGCTGTTTCTCGTTCTCAAAGGGAATGGAGCACTTGCACGACACCAGATCCTGCTGAATATTCCAGCTCTTCGAGATCGAGAAACGCATCTTGAGCGGCTCTTCAAGAATGATCGGAACGGCTGGCTTCCTCCCCACGAACTCGTGACGCTTCGTCCACGTCTCGACCTTGCCCTGGATGACTGGAGAAACATCTTCACTCAAGGTCACGGGTGCCAGCAAGATGGATCTTGCCGGCAGGAAGTCGACCTCTGAAATATAGGATGATGATGTCATGTGTTATCTCCCATTTCTCCACGTCAGCGAGAGACCAGCGTAAGTCGGCGTCAAGATAGGGAGAAGTGCATATCGGACGGTCGCCCTACGACGAACACCGACGAGCAACATCGCCACACCTCCACCGATGGCGAGGGGCGCGACGATCGCGCCGCCGATGGCGAGCTTGTTCGCGGTTCGACCCTGATCGATCAGGTCGGCGCAGGAGGTCGTCGGGGTGTAGAGCGAGCACTTGGCGGCCTCGAACTCTGCCTCGGCGCGGTCTCCCCGCGCCCCCATGATGCCGGCAAGGATCGCTGCCCCTGCGCCGACGCCGGCGAGCACTCCGCCTCCGGCGACCAGGCCTTTCCAGGGGCGCATCTCTGGTACAGGGGTCCACGAGGGCTCGACGGGGGCGCCTGCCGCGCGGAGTTCTTCGAGCTGGCGACGTAGTTCAAACTGGATTTGCAGTACCTTCGGGTTGATTGGGGTTTCGGTGCCGTAGGCGCTGCGGAAGCCATCGCAGTATTCGTCGAGGGCTGTGACGGCCTCGCGCAGCACGGGAGCTCTATCCTTCGCAGGTAGACCGCGACGGTAGGCATCCGCAATGTACTCGAAGAGAGCGGCGCGGTTCTCACGGTTCGCCGTCACTTCCGGAAGCCGGCTGGCCGCCTCGACCCATGTGCGGGCAGCCTGGAGATAGGCGCCCTCCTCGTACTGCTTCTGGCCGGTAGTGAAGCCATCCTCGAACCTGGCTACAGCTGTCGGAGGAGGCGGAGGGGGCGGAGGTTCAGCCCCGTCGACCATGCACAGGAGCAGGAGTGTTCCGCACCAGATCATTGTTCCACACAGTACAGGCTGGCCAGGCTGGCGCAGGAGAGCGGGCAGCCGTGCGACCAGGCGCCCGTGGTTTCGTTCGGGTTTCCGCCGGTCGTCGTACCGGAGTTGCTGGTCCAGTCCGAGCACGTCTTGCCGGCGTCGTACTCCGTCCCGTTGGCAAACGAGGCTGTCCACGCGGCGCGCGAGTCACAGACGGGGCCGGGCACGAAGGTCATCTTCTCGGTGAGGTTGATGGGCGTGTCCAGCATGCCGTCGATGAGGTCTGGCCAGTTCTGGGCGACTTGCATGCCGTCAAGACGACGATAGGGGACAGCCGACTGGACGAGGGTGTCCAGCGGATCTTGCGTCGACGTGCTCAGCCAGGCACGGAACGTGCCCGAAAGACCGGCGGAGGACGCGGCCGCCTGGCACTTATCGTCGGCGCCCTGATGGCCGCCGAGATCGCCGCTGAACGTGTCGCTGGTGACGAAGACGTAGCGGAACTCCTTGCGGCAATCGGACGAACATCCATCGTCGTCCTTCATATTGCCATCATCGCACTCCTCGGGGGGGTGGACCTTGCCGTCCCCGCAACACTGTCCGCACGAGGTTGTTGCGGGCTCGGTCGTTCCGGTCGAGGTTGCTGCGGTCGTGGTCGTCGAGCTGGTCGTGCCGGTCGCTGAGGTCGACGAACTGCTCTGTGTCGTGGTGCCAGGATCCGTGTCCGAGGTGCCGGATGCCTCGGACGGCACGTCATAACTGGTCGGGTTGAAGCAGCTCGCGCATGGCGCGCCGAGCACACCTGCGAGGAAGCATGCCCCCGTCCTCCAACGGTGACTGCTCGGAGTAGTCAAGGGCACGGGAAGGGAGAATACACCAGCGCGGCGAGCCCGTGCTACAGTTGCGCGGTGTCGCCCAGGGGCTTGCTCGTGTGCGCGATCCTCGCGCAGGGGTGCCGATCGTCTCACGAGCACGTCGGGTTCGGTTCAGTTTCGACCGTCGATACCGTGCCCGAGGGGACGAGCGGCCAAGGGTCGTCGATGGGGCAACCAGACCCCGGCAGCTCAAGCACCACGACGGAGCTTGACGAGGGATCAGGCAGTGGGTCGACCGGGCCGCGACTCGATCTCGGGCATGGTCCGGACCTCGACTCCCCGCAGCCTGCCGGGTGCAAGGGCAAGATCGACTTCCTGTTCGTGATCTCCAGTGGCCAGTTCGTCGGGAGCATCCAGGAGCAGCTCGTCGACGCGTTTCCCAAGTTCATCGACACCATTCAGACCAAGTTCGCGGACTTCGACTACCACATCATGGTCATCGACGGCACGGCCTCCTGGTGGGGAACGCCGTTCTGCAGCGATGCCTGCCCGATGCAGCCCGAGCCCTGGTGCGTCGACTACCCGTGCGCTCAGCTCGATCTCGTGGGTCCGTGCGAGACCACCTGGGGCGCAGGAACGGTGTTCAATGCGGGCGCGGGCACGCTGAACAAGCCGTGCGGACTCGTCGGCGGCAAGCGCTACATGACGCGCGAGCAGCCCGAGTTCGCCGAGACCTTCGAGTGCATCGCGCGGGTCGGTGGCACCGGCGGCCAACTCCTCGGCCACATGCTCGTCAACGCGCTCAGCCCCGAGCTCAACGGCGCCGGCGGCTGCAACGAGGGCTTCCTCCGCGACGACGCGCTCCTGGTCGTCACGCTGGCGACCAACGTGCCGGACGACTCACCGGGGACGCCAGACGAGTGGGCGCAGGCCGTGATCGAGGCCAAGAACGGTGACGCGGACGCGATTGTCGCGTTCGGGATCACGGTCCCGAAGTATAAGGGCAAGTGCGACCCGATGGACACGACCTGCCAGTTTGTGGAACAATTTCCCTACTCGCACTGGATCAGCAACGAGACACCTGATTACGGCCCTGCCTTCGACTTCGCAACTGGCTTAGTAGAGGATGCCTGCGAAGCATTCATTCCTCTGTGAGTTCGACTAGAAAGGCGCCCACGTAGGCCCGCCTCAACGACGAGGGGCGAAAACCTAGCCTTACCACAATTGCTAGCGCGCCAGGATTTCTACGACGTCTCCCCAGCCGCTGTCTGCGCTCTAGGAAACGAGCGCCTTTCTTCAAGACGAGCTGCAGCGAGATCTCCCGGGCTTGTCGCAAATGCCTCAGATTCACGATTCAGCTTGTGATACCTTGCACGAAACGCCTCAAAAAGGCTATCAAATTCCTCAATCCCCATGCGCCCATCAAGGCGCTTTGCATAATGCGCCATTCCGTCGCGGTGTAATTCCAGGTAGCCGTTGGCGATTGTGCGATGGCCTTCGATCATCTTTTCAAGTCGCAGAAACGTCTGCAACCCGACTAGAACGGCGGCGCATGCCGGGAGAGCAGTGCCGACAAGCTTCGCCACTTCTGCATTTATCACTCCAGACAAAGAGCTGACAACTGACGCTATACTGGTAAGGAGCAGAGCGCCCACCCCCAATCGGAAATGCCAAGTGGCTTTGCGGTGAGCTGCATGAAAGTGTTTTCGCTTTCCGATCTTTGCATCCTTCATCAAATCAAGAAACTCCACCTCCACGTTACTCTTCTGAATCTCAGCCTGCATTTGATCCTCCTGTTCGATGATCACGGCCGCGTGAACCTCGCACACTAGCAATGTACCGCGCAGGCCGCTCAGGGTTCCTCTGTCGTTCCGTGCATCCTGTTGTGGATTTCCCGCGCTGTTTGTCTGATTTTGGAAACCGCTCCTCGGGCAGATGCATCAAGAAGTGCCTTCACACCGAGATCCCTCAATTCAACCGACGCCAAGTTGTATCGCTTGACAACATCGTCAACCCAATACGTTAACGTTCGATTCTGCGTCAGCTTTCCCAAGATAATATCGTCCATGGCAAGACATTCATCCAGGTAGTACTTCCATTCTGAAACCGTCAGGCGATCCAGAAGCTTGGCAGCATCATCTTGTGCACCCCAACTCCGGTTATAGTAGTTCCCAATGCGGACGCTGATTGTCGCCGTCAAGCAGTCTGCAAGAGCTGGTTGAGGAATGGTTGTGCCGAGTGACAGAAGTGTACGCATCGGCTCAGGTTCATTGTAAAAATTGTACGTTGCCGTATGGGTTGCAAGTAACCGTTTAGCCGCCTGGATGAACGTGTTTGATCGGAGATTCTCGGGGACAAAGTCGAAGCCATTAACACTTCGAAGGGCACGCCCGATGCCGGCCGCTGCAATCTTGTTGCCGGAATTATGCACTTCGGCGTAAGTACGCCCAACCATCCAGCGATCAGGCTTCTGCAACTCTGGCCAGATGTGACGAATAAGGAGGTCCAGGTTTGCGAGCACGTGCTGGAGAGGTGCGCCAACTTCCGATTTAACCAAAGCAAGAAGAACCCGCAAGGTTGTTCTGCGAAAGAAGTAAGGAGATGCAAGCAACTGAACAATAAGTTCATCGTCGTGCTTGAATGTACGTGCTTCCAGGTCGTGTCGAAACCGTGCGAACTCAACAGCGCCCTCAAAGCGCTCGTGGCCGAGAACGCTCTGGACACAGCTGCGCAAAACTCCAGCAGCTTCCTCGTATGTCATCTCCCGCTGTTCGCCCTCTTCTGGCGCATCAGCGAAATGCATAACCAGTTCCAGTGCATGACGAAGACGCATCGCCTCAGTTCCTCCGAACATTCGGAGTTCTTCGGCGAGGCGAAGCGCCTCATGATCTGTGATGACATTGGCAATTGGATCGTGTTGCTTAATGTCAGGCCGCTCTAGCAATTCCCCCAAGAACTGTAATCCCAACGTAGCCAACTGTTTCTTCAGCCCCGCCATTGCGCGGCTCCAAAGGAACGTGGCAGCCATCTCAAAATTGCCGGCCGAGAACGCTCGCATGACCTGGTCTTGTTCGCGCGTACTTAGCTGGCGCGCAAAGCGCGTCATCTGCTCTGCTGTCGCCGTTTTGGGAAGCGACACTACACTCGGCAAGCGCCACATCAATTCGTCGGTCATGGTTACCTTCCTACCTCATAGAATTCCGATCCACCATCTGCCGAGCGGAAGAACGCGGCGACGAGAGAACCTGCGTCCACGAGTTTCTTAAGCACTCTGAATGCGCGCCTGCGGGCGCCTCCCACAACAGTTCGTGGCAGGGCTCCACTTTCAGCACCGGGGTCGTTGACAAAGGCATTGTAATGAGTGATTACCGCATCGGTGCGGAAGACGGTGATTCCGTCCGTTGCCAGCATGCCTTCAATGAGTCGTGCGTACGCGAAGATGCGAGTTAGTGTTCTTTCGCTTGCATCTTGGACATGTACGCGAACAGCATCTGCCACATCGAGCGCAGACGTCTTCAGCGAGACGCTATCCTGCGTTACTTCCGTGCAGGTCTTCTCGACTTCGACAATTGCTATCAATGTCCCATGGCCCCGTCGTAATGCATCTGAAAGCGTCGAACGCATGAAACTTGCTGCGCGCTCCTTGATCTTATCGTCGGTAACGTCACGTGTCATTGCTGCAGATAGCCGGTCTATCGCTGCAAGGGGAGACGGTTGACCCGGTTCAACGCCGGTCAAGTGATACGTCAGCGTAGAGGTGCGTGCCCCGACAAGTTCAACGACACGGTCAGCCACTTGAGAAACCAAGACAACTCCGCCACTGTTTCGCGCACTGATTAGACCTGAGATGATCGAGTCTCGAAGATCGATGGCTGTAGGAATGCCTTCTTCTCGGAAAACTCCAAATTCAAAGAGATTATTCTCAGTGCGACGGACATAAGCAACCCAGCTTTCACGAGCAAGCGGAGCACATTTTTTGAGGGCCAGCCGCATCGTTGCAGCATTCCGCGGGCCATCACCGATCTTTATTGCCTCAGCGCCACATGCCTCGCGTAGCAACAAGTCGAGGTCGTCGCAAATCACAAAGCGCGGATAAAGAACGGCACCTTCTTCTTGATAACGTGAAAGCTGAACTACAAGTTCTACCACAGCCTTCGTCGTGGCTTGACACTCGAAGCCCTCCTGCTCCAGGAAGGTAAACAGCTCCCCCAGCATTGTCTTCTGAAGAGTCGCGGTCTCATTCTTACGCGAAGGCGCTGGCGGAATTATCTTCGCCTCACCCGCGGCGCGTACTTTGACGTCTTCAGTTGGGGGCGGTTTTTCAGATTCGTCCAGAGAGCTCACGATGAACTTCCCAGTGGGCGGAGTTGAGAGTACTCGATGCGCCGCAATGAGAATACACATAACTCGCGGGGAATATGGCTGATGACCCCATGGTGACGTCCTCAAGGTCTCGATTGGAGCACCGAGCGTGGCGCGTCACAGCGGCGAGCATCCCCGTCCCCTTAGCTCAAAACCGAGCAATGCGGGATGTGCGCGTTTTACTGAGGAACAACACGCCGCGCATGACGGCTCTCCGCGCGCGAATCTACGGCCAGAGCATGGAAATTATTGGGAAGCTGGCACCGCCGAGACCGCCCCCGACGACGACACCGGGGCCGACCGCGACGGCGCTTGCGAGGTGCAGGTTGGCCATCTCGGCCTTCGAGAAGCTCCAGGCCGGCTCATACTTGCCCGGAGCCGGGATGAACGCCTGGAGGAAGAACTTGCTCGACCAGTTGCCAGCGGACTCTGCGGACGCGACGACGAGGTAGCCGGCGGGGCTCCAGACAATGTCCCGGGGAGGAAGGATGTTCGCGCCGAGCGTCACCTGCCACCAGAGCTTGCCGCCTGGCTCGTACACGCGAACCTCGCCTTGAGGGTCGCAGGTGTCTGCGCAGGTGTGCAGGCCCGTGACGTAGCGGCCTTCGGCGTCGATCGCCAGCTCCGAGATCGAGCCCTGGGTAATGTTGCCGGGGCCGAGGCCGGCGACGTGCCACGTGGGCGGGTCCTCGGTGTCGAACTCGAGGATCAGCGGGCGCGTGCGCGGCGGAGGCAGTGGGTTCTTGCCTTCGTCGTGCCAACCGTAGGCGTCGCCGACCGCGACCAGGCGCTCGCCGACGAAGGCACAGTCCCGCAGCGTCTCGTTGAACTGGTGGGGCTGCTTGCCGAGCGCGACGTAGTCGAGCTCGACCGGCGCGCCGACGAGGGGCCACACGCGACCGTCGATCTGGTCGTCCACGGCGAACGATGGCGCCGTCCCGCAGATCTCGATCCGTCCCGACGGGCTGCGCGCCAGGGCGTACGCCTTCTCGTCCTTCGCCCCGGTGCGGAGGATCGTCGGCTCCTCGCCCCACCCCGCGGAGCCGATGCGCCAGCGCGGGCCATCGCCGGCCATCATCGAGACGAGCAGGTAGAGCGCGTCGCCGTCGACCACGAGATCGATCGCCTGGCACTCCTTGTCGGGGAAGAGGATCCGGATGTCGTCGGCCTCGGTGTACTTGCCCTCGAGGTCGCGGCGGTGCAGGAAGCACCGCGCGATGCCGTTCTGGTACAGCGTCCCGAGCGCGACCACGTGGCCGGCCTCCGTCACGCGCAGCGCCTCGACATGGCCGAGGCCGTGGTCGGGCATCGTGTCCCACAGGAACAGCTCGCCAGCGGCCGGTAGCTCGAGCGTGTACGGCCGGGTCTCCGGCTCGCCCGCCACGTCTTCGCGCAACGGTGTCAGCGTCGCTTCGTATGTCCCATTGGACAGGCCCGTGTGGACGTCGATCTGGCCGTGGAAATGGCCTTCCAGACCTTCTTCCAGCTCGACCTCGGCGCCCGGGTACTCCAGGCGCACGCCGTCGGCGTTGTCCGCGACGACCTCGACGTCGATCGACCCGGCGAACTTGAGGGGGCTCGGCGTCAGGCTCACGGAGAGGATCGCAGGCGCCTCCTGGGGCGCGGGCCCGGTCTCGCCGTCGGAGCCCGAGCCCGCCGACCCGGTCGTCGTGGCGGTCGACGTCGTGGCGCTCGTGACCGTCTGGATGCCGTCGCTGCCGTCGCCGGTCGTGGCACTGCCCGTCGTCGTCGACCCGGAGCCCGGCGGGCAGGTCTCGACGGACGGGTCGCACTCGGGCGGGAACTCGGCGAACTCGAGGGGTCGACAGGCCGCGAGGGCGAGGAGGACAGAAGCGTGCCGGGCCTGCATGATCGTGTCCTAGCTCAAAATCGCGCAGTCAACAACAGGCCCGGGAGAACGGGCTGGAGGGCGAGTCGCTCGGAACGCCGCCGCTTCACGACGCCGGCGGTGACCAGCGCGACGGCGACGCCGGTGACGACGCCGGTAGCGATCGAGCTGCCGAGCATGACGCGTCGCCAGTGCAGGGCCTCGGCCTCGAGGTCGCGCCGCATGTCGCCGACGTCCGGGGGCGTGTAACCCTGGGCGTTTGAAGCCGCCGCGAGCCCGTCGTGGTCTGCCCTCGCCCGCTCGACGCGAAGGGCCGCGTAGGCCGTGGCTCCGCCGAGCACGGACGCGGTGGCCAGGCTGAGGCCGCCGGTGATCAGAAGCCCCCGGCCGGTATGCTCGGCGCTCGGATGCCCACCATCCACGGGTCTAGTCCTCGGGGCGGGTTCGCGGGCAGATGGCGCGGTCGGGGCCTCCGGTCTCCTCGCGGCGACGGGAGGCACAACCTCGTTCGGCCGTCGTTCCACGTCAAGCAGAGCCTCCGCTTCCGGCGACGCGGTACCGACCGGGCTTTCCGGTGAGGCGGCGGCACCGGAGGGCGCCGGCGTCGGCGGGCCGCTCGGCTGCGGAGCGGACGAGGACGAAGAACGCGGCGGCGTGCAGTGGTGTCGAAGGCGTGCCAGCTCGGCTTCGATGTCCGCGCGCGTCGCCCGGGGCAGATCGCCCAGGTCGCTCGTGTGACGATGCGGGACGAGACGTCGGGCCGCGCACAGCTCCGCGACGTCACCTGTCTTTCGGTACAGGGCGAGGTGGGCACGCGCAGCGGTGAGGAACGCCCGGGCCCGTTCCCGCGGGTCGGTCGCCCGCTTGGCCTCACGGACCTGCTCGCGGGCCGTGCAGGCGAGATCGGACGGCGCGCACAGTTCGGGGGCGAGGACGAGGAGCAGGACGAGAGGCGGGCTCATGGTCGGTACTCGGTCATCAGGGTAGTCGCGGTCGGCTGTGACCGGAAGCGGACGTGCTTGAGGATCTCGCGGACGCAACGCTCGACGGTCGCGTCGGCGGGCAAGACCGTGATCGAGGCGAAGCGCGCGCCACCGGCGTCCACGGCGAGCTCGACGGAGATCCGCCGACCGGCCGAGCGGGCGCAGGCGGCGAGCGAGTCGGCGCTACGGGCAAGGGCGCTGTCCATGTCGGGAGCGGCCTCCTCGGGGACCTTTGCTTGCGTCGGAGGCTCGGTCGCGGGCTGGGTGCGGGACGTCGTCGGCTCGGCGTGGCTCGGCGGGCCTACGGGCGTCTGGGTGCTCGTCGTGTGCCTGTCGGACCATGATGCCTGCATGGCGAAGATGGCCGCGATCACGATCGCCGCGAGCGCGGCGAGCCCCCACCGTCTCGCCTTGATGCTGGGCCCCGAGGCCGCGGTCTCGGGGCGCGGGATGTCCACAAGTTCAGGCGCCGTCGCAGTGGCCCCCGGCGAGGATGGCGTATCGACTGCAACGAGAGCGGTCCCCTCGGGCGCAGCGGCAGGCGCCTGCTCGTCGGAGACGGCCGCGGGCTCATCGGCGGCGGCGGGTGCCGGTGTCTGCGAGCTCTGCCGCGCGCGGTGTGCGGCGAGGAGGATGGCCTTCTCGTCGTCCTCGATCTCGTTGCGGGCGTCGGCGAGGAACTCGAGCACGGTCTCCAGCGTCCCGCGTCGTTGGGGGTCGACCTCGAGGGCCGCCTCGAGCGCCGTGATCAAATTCAGCGGGCAATCCTCGCGCCACGGCGGCGGCATCTTTCCCTTCGGCTGCCCCTGGAACGGCGCCTGGCCGGTGAGCAGGAGGTACAGCAGCCGGCCGAGGGCGAACACGTCGGAGCGCTCGGACCACGGCGCGCCAGCCCGGACCTCGGGCGCCGCGTAGTCCTTCCTTGTAAGTTGCAGGTCTCTGCTCGGTCGCTCGCGCTGCTCCGGCGGCCTCGCCCAGCGCTCGTCGAGCCGGGCGTAGAAGCGATCTTCGATCAGCAGCGACGCGTTGAAGTCGATCAGCTTGACGGTCGGGTCACGGTCGCGGTCGTCGAAGTGGATCAGGACGTTGTCCCAGCTCAGGTCGCGGTAGATCACGCCGGCCGCATGGAGCGCTTGAAGTGCCGACGCGAGCTGCTCGCCGATGCAGAGCACCTCCCGGGGGCGCAGGCAGGTCCCCGCAAGGGTGTACTCGCGCGCCCGCCGACCCGGGCACAGCTCCATTGCGATGTACCGCTGCCCCGCGTGGGTATCGAGCTCGTAGAACGCCGGCAGGTTCGGGTGGCGGACGTGGCGGAGGATCATCGCCTCGCGGACAAACCGCAGGCACTCGTCCGGGTCGGCCTGGGCCTTGGCGCTCAAGATCTTGATCGCCAGTGTCGCCTCGAGCTCGCGGTGATAGGCTCGATACGTCGTCGCCTTCGCCCCCGAGCCGAGGGGGCCCAGGAGATCGTAACGGCCCGCGAACAGGTAGCGTGGGCGGTCGGAATCCGGGTTGCAGGTGCGGATCGCCTCGAGCGTGAGGCGAAACGCCTCGGCGGAGGCGAAGCGGCGCTCCGGGTCGGGATCCATCGCCTTGCGGATCGCCGCCTCGAAGTCGGCGGGGCCATCCCACCCGGGGCAGACCTCGGCCAGCGGGCGCACGTCGTGCGAGTGCGGCATGACGTTCGCGCACAGGCGGTAGAGCGTGACGCCGAGGCTGTACACGTCGAAGCGGGGCGTGCAGATCCCCTCGAGGGCCTCCGGTGGGCGGTAGCCGTCCGTGCCGAGCACGTAGCCGATCCCCGTCGCGCGCTGGTCGAGCGGCTGGACGCCCTCGATCGGCGGCGGCACGAAGCCGAGGAGCTTGGCGATCCCGAGGTCGATCAGCTGGACCCACACCGGCTGGGTCGGGTGGCGGGCCCAGATGATGTTGTCGATCTTGACGTCGCGGTGGACGACACCGGCTTCGTGGAGCGCGTGCAGGACGTCGGCGATCTGCGCGCCGATCTCGAGGACAATCCGCCAGCCGAGCGGGCCGCCGGCGAGCCGCGCTCGAAGGGTGTCGCCGCCGAGGTAGGGCTGGACCATGTAGGGGTTGCCGTCCTCGGTCTCGCCGGTGGCGAGCACGGCGACGAGGTTGGGGTGGTGCAGGTTGGCGAGCACCCGCGCCTCGCGGATGAAGCGGCGCCCCTCGCCGGTGTCGACGTCGTCGGTGCGCAGGATCTTGATCGCCACGGGGCGGCCGTCCTTCCGGTCGTCGGCGAGGAAGACGTCCGACATGCCGCCCTGGGCGATCAGGCTGCGGATCAGGAATCGGCCGCCATCCAGGCTGCGGCCGATGAATCGCGCGGCGTGCGAGCGCGGGGTCCAGGTCGGGCGCTTCCGCGGCGTCGAAGTGGCCGGACGGGGAGGCGTGTCCACACCTGCAGCATGCCCGGGGCGCATCGCGGGCGGCAAGCGCGGCGACCATCGTTGCGTCTTCAACGATCGATCGGCGCTTGTAAGGAAGGGGCCCCGAGGAGTTCTGGGTCGACCTCGAAAATGACGGCGTTGCAGCGGGAGGTGATCTCCTTGTGCGACGTGGAGGACAGGTTGAATCAGGCGGTCCCTCGCCAGAACCTCGCAGCCGGCGCCACCCGCTCCCATTGGGAGCGGAGCAGGTGTGCCGCGTCATCGAGGTCCTCCGGCGAGGCGCTCCGCTTCAGCGTTCCGGCGGTCCCCGGGGACCTTGCGCGCCGCCGTCACTCGTGCTGTTGGCCTGCGGGAACCGTGCGGGCGGGCGGCGAACGACGCGAGGCTTACGCCGTGATGATCGGAACGCCAGGCCCGCGAGGGTCCAGGCGACGCACGCGAGTGCGGCCGGCGGGAGGCCAGGTGGACGAGCCCGCCGAACACCGTCGGCGTTGCTCGGCACATCCGGGACGAGCTGCTCATGGGCCACAGCCGCCGGGGCCACCGCGGCGAGCCGGGGCTCCGTCGCCTGGTCGGGCGCCTCGGCAGCGAGCTGATCGCGCTCCGCCGTCAAGACCTCGACGCTGCGGGCCAGGGACTCCTGCTGCTCGGTGGACGCGACCAACGCTGCCGTGGCGCGCTCGAGCTTGTCGACGAGCCCGGTCGTCCGCTCGGCGGTCTTTTGAATCGCCGAGAGCTTGCCCTGGAGCTCGTCGTACTGCTCGCGGACCCTCGCCAGCTCGGCCGCGGCCGCGTGGGCTTGCTTCTCCGCCACGGCGACGCGCAGCTCGAGCTCGGCCTTCTCACGCTGCCATGCGGCGCGCTCCTCTTCGTGGCGCTGGTGCGCCAGCTTGGCCAGGCCGTGCGCGACCGTCAGCCGGTGCCGCAGGTCGGCATCCTCGGCACCTGCCGCGGCGTCGACGGGTACGGGTCCGGACGGCGCAGAGCCGGGGGACGGCGCCGGCGCCGGCGTCTTGGCCGCGGAAGAACCACGGGGACCGCCTGTGGGCTCCTCGGCGTTCGGGATCGGCTTGTCCCGCCGCGCCTCGCCGGCCGCCACGTGCCGCGGCACCTCCCACAGCACCGGCAGGCGACCCCGAAAGGCGTGCCTCGTCGGCCGGAGCTGAAAGCCGATGCCCGTCTCGGCGAGGAGGTCCCGATGGAGGGTGCTCGCCCGGTCGGCGAGCCCGCTCAGCTTCACGGTCCACCAATTCTTGTTGGCGAGGGCGACCAGGCAGGTGCCCATGCGTTGGAGGATCGTCAGCGCCAGGCCGAGCATCTTGGCGCAGACGGGTGCGCCCAGGACCCGCGAGAGCGTGGCCGCGATGTCCGCCTTGCGCCCAGCCAGATCGCCGAAGTACCCCGCCTCGCCGACCGCGAGCACCACCTTGGCGAACCACTCGACGACGAGCTGGGGCTGGCCTGTCGGCGCACGGTCGGGCAGGCGCATCAGGCAGGCGCGCACCGTGTCCGAGTCGGACGGACCCTCGCCGGGATCCGGCTCGGGTCCGAGGACGACCCGCCGCTGCTGCTCGCGGAGCGCGGCGTCCTTGCGCGCGGCCTCCTCCTGTTGCTCGCGGAGCTCGGCGTCCCGCTGGGCAGCCAGTGCCTGCCGGCGCCGCTCGGCCGGGGTCACGGGAGCCGTCGCCGTCGCCGGCGCTAACGGGTCGCGGGGAGCTGCCGGCGGTGTTGACGTTGTGGCCGGCGGCGGTATCGACACCGCCGGTGCGCCGGGCGTCGCGGCTGGCGACGGTGGCACCGCGGGTTCTGCGGACAGCGAGGCCGGCGACGGGGGCGTCGCGGATGCTGGTCCCGCGGACGGCGAGGCCGGCGCCGGCTCCGCAGGAGACTGCCGGACAGGCGGCGCCGACACGGTCGCCCCCGGGCGGTCGCGCAACCAGGCATCGAGATCGAAGGTCCGGGAACTCGCGCGTAGCCACTCGGAGCCCTGGCCGTCATGGAACAGGAGGGACCAGACCTTGTGGTGGACGCCGAGCAACACGACGCCGCCGACGATCTCGAGCGCGCCGACGACCGTCCGCCCGTCGACCGGGGAGAAGAACTTGCGGCACCGCCGGGCGATCACGGAGAAGGGCGGAAACTTGTCGTTGTCCCAGACGGCATCCTGGCCGGAGAGCACGCCGACGCAAGCGTCCGCGCAGCTCGAGTAGTCGCCGGTCCCGAGCGGGACGACCATGCCGTCCGGGCTCCGGACGAACGTCGCCACGTAGTCGTGCGGGTCGCCTCGCCGGCCATGGATGCGCACGCGACCGTGCGGGGCGTCGAGCTCCTTCAGCACCATCGCGGGCTTCCCGGCGCAGAAATCCCGCCACTGCTCGACCCAGTCGAGCGCAATCTCCTGCCTCGTCGCCGTCACGACGAAACACCCTCCATCGTCCGACGGTACCCCGACTCGTCGCCCGCGAACAGGTGGAGGCTTCAGGCGTTCAGGGCCTGAACGCGATAGCTGCGAGTTAACGCTGTGCGCCGCAGGACGGCCTCGAGCTTGCGCTCGGCCTCTTCGAGCCGCCGCGCCTGCGATGCGATCAGCGCCTCGAGCGCCTCGACTCGCCTCTGCAGATTCTCCGCTTGCCGGCCGAGTTCCTCAAGGGCGACGACGATGCCGACCTCCGTGGGCACGCCGTCGTCCTTCAACGGCGGCGCCACGGGCCCGACCGGGGGTGAGCCGTTCGTCACGGTTGCCGGCGGGACCGTGGATGCAGGGGCTCCAGGGCTCTCGTCGGGCGTCGTGCCGGCTGTCGTCGAGGTGGGGTCGGTCTGCGCGACGGTTCGCTCTGCGCGCACCTCCCCCGAGACGGCATCCTGGGCGGGCGCGGAGCTGGGCGCGGCTGCTTCGAGCGGATCCGTCTCCGGCGACGGGCAGCCCTCGCTGGCGCGGGCAGCCGCTGTGAGGTCCCAGCGAAAATCCTTGGACCGGGGGCGCTCGCGCCGGCTCGCTGCAGGTGCGGCGCGCGGCGCAGGCGGAGCGGCCGACGGCTGCGGCCCCGGCGAGGTCTGCGGCGGCGAGGCGGCAGGCATGGGCGGAGCGGCCGCCATCCCGCTTTTCCGTGGTGCTGCGCCGCACCTGGCCAAAAGTTCCTGGACCCGCGCGCCGAGGTCAGGCGCCGCCGCGCGCTTGCCTGACAGCGAGCCCATCAGCTCCTTGACCGTGGGCGCCTTCTCCGGGTCGGCCATGAGCGAGGACAGCGTCTGGTCGAATTCGACGACCTCGATCCCGCACTCGCCAAGGGCCGAGCGAAACGCGGGCACTTCCGCCGGCGCCCTCGCCGGGACCTCCACGACCCGGGCTGCACGCACGCGCTGGTCGCGGGCTCGTAGGACGCTCCGGCACGCCCGGGCGAGGAAGCTGGCGACCAGCATCGTGTCGCGCAGCGCTGGCGAGAGCGGTGCGTCGATCTGGAATGGATATTGTCGGACCTGCATTGTCTCCTCCTATTCCCCCGTCTCACCTTCGCGCCGCCACGGTAATGACCGCGGCGACTCCGAGCACCGAGGCACCGACCAGGATGGTCGGGCCCCACTCGATCAGCTTGGCCGCGCCGTGGCCGAGCGCGCCGAGCAGCGCGCCAAATCCGCCGACCGCCTCGCCGGCGCCCTTGGCGACCGTGCCCGCCAGGGAGCCGACTTCGTCGGCCCAGTTGCTGACCCACTTCGACCAGGACTTGTCGTCGACGGCGACCATCTTGGTCACGGCGTCGATCCGCTTCGCCCAAGTACGGTGCGGGTACGACGACGCGATCAACTCAACCAGCGCCGCGTTCGCCTTGGGATCGGTGATCAGGTTCTCGGTCTCGTCGACCCAGTCGCGCGTGGTGCCGAGGAACTTGACGATCGCCTCGACCGGCGCGCGGCTCAGGATGTCCGAGCACAGCATCCGGACCTCGCCGCGGACGTGCTTGCCGGCGCCGCGGCGCGCCTGTTCGTCAGACGCCCCGGCCTTCTTCGCGTCCTCGATGTAGTCCTTGTGGGTCGCGAGGATCTTCTCCCACAGCATCAGGCGGCTCTTGCGGTAGTTCGCAGTCTCCGGCGAGTTCTCCATCTCGAAGATGTCGGGCGTCTCGTCGCTCATGGCTGTGCTCCTTCCGCGCGCCGCAGCACGCGTGTGCCGATCACGTGATCGCGGGCGACCACGCAGTACGTGCCCGGCGTCGTCAGGAAGACGGGGCGCATCCTGCCGGGCGTGATGTGCAGGCCGACGGTCTCGCCTTGGCGCTTGCGCGTGATCGTCGCGGAGCCGCCCAGGAACACGAGCACCGCGACGTCGCCGGTGTCCAGGGTCTCCTGGAACACCTCGCCCCGCATCATCGCGAACAGCTCGCACGCGTGCCGCTGGCCGCGGTAGAGGTTGAACAGCGAGAACTGCATCAGATCGTCTCCTCCGTCATCGGCCTGGGGCTGGGCATCGCGCTCGCCCGCACGCCGAGCCCGAGCCCGAGCGCGAGGCCGGTCAGACCGGCGCAGAGTCCCCCGGCGACGAGGCCCGCCAGGAACGCGCCTCGCGCCCGGCGCTCCGCGAGCTCGCGCGCGAGGCGGGTCGCCGCGAGCTCCGCATGGAGCTGGCGGAGCTGCAGCGCGAAGGTCGACGGCAGGGCCATGGTCACGCGTTCCTCCTTCGCTTCCCGGCCGCCGGCGCCACGAGGTCGGCGGGGAGCGAGAGCTGGGCGAGCTGGCGCTCGAGGCGGTCGAGCCTGCCGGCGAGGTCCTCGATGCGGCCGTCCTGCGACGCGGGATCGGCGGCGACCTCGGGCGGCCGATAGCGAACGGTGACGAGCACGTCTCCAGGCGGCGTGCCCGCCCCGCCCGCGCCGCCGAGGCGAAGAACAGTGCCGTCCTTGGTGCCGGGCGGGACCTTGACGACCAGCGTCCGCGCGCCCGTCTCGGCGTCCAGCGTCAGCGGCGCCGAGCAGCCGAGCAGCATCTGCCTGCCGTCGAGCGTCAGCTCGCGCTGAATGTCCTCGCCCCGCTCGTCCAGGAGCGCGCGCTCGAACGACTTGAGGAGTTCGGCCGCGTACCGAGCAAGAGCTCGCAGAGCTCCGCGAGCGCGTGGCCCGCGTCGAGGCGAGGCGCAACGAGGCGAGCCCCCTCCGCGCGACGCCCGCGGGCCCCGCTAACGACGCACCGCCGGTCATGGCGGCCGCCGCCACGGAAGACGCCCAGCCGAACGCGCCGGTAGCGGAGGTCCAGCCGACCACGGGCCCGGGCGTCTCCTCCGAGGAGATGCCGGTCGCAGAGGAGGCGCCGACCGCACACCCGAACTCCACGCCGACGCAGACACACTCGCCGGAAGGAGCCGCGACCGCGGCGAGGCCGACCGGCGATGCGCCGACGTTCGCCGCAAAAGCCAAGAGCGAGGCGCACGTGGACCATGCGGACTCACCCCCCGCGGATGGCGAGCGCGAGCATGCGGCCCAACCGAGCCAACAGATCCACGAGGCCAAGCTCCACATCGCGGGGATGGAGCGTCGCCTGCGCAACGCCGAAGAGAGGCTCACGAGCAACGAGGCCAAGGTCCAGAACACCACCAAGATCACCGAACGGATCGAGGAGATCCTGGAAAAGGGAGAGTGACATGACGAAGCCGATGAAGATCATCGCGTTGTACAACGAGAAGGGCGGCGTCGGCTCGACGTCGCTGGCGGCACACCTGTGCTGGCTCGCGCGGGAGAACGGGATCCGCGTTGCGGGCATCTCGTTCGACCCCACGACCGAGCTTCGGGGTTGGATCGAGCCGCTGGGTATCTCCTGGTTCGACGGGCTCAGGCACCAGGAGCCGGACGAGTGTGCCGAGCTTCTGGTCGCCGACATCCACGGGCAGACCCGCAACATCGTCCTTGAACCTGACCTCTGGGTCATCCCGATCGAGGGCCGGATGTCGTACGAGAACGCGATCGGCCTGTCCGATCGCCTGAGCGGCCCGATCCTCTGGCTGCCCAACCACATCCACGGCGCGTCGTTCTTCGTCCGCTACGAGGTCCCGCCGTCGCTGCGGCGGGTCGAGCAGCTCTTCCCCGGCGTACCGCGCAGCCACGCGATCGCGGACGCCGGCGCCGAGCGGAGGCAAGTCTGGGGCACCGACGAGGGCGCGCGCTCCCCCGGCGCCCGGTACCTGCGGAGCGCGCTCGAGACCGTGCTCGAGCGCTCGGGCTTCAAGTTGAAGGCGCCCGCCCCGAGGACACCGACGCCGCACCCGATCGCGGATCCCGCGGCCACCGCGCGCCACGCCCACGCGATCGCGGCGGCCCTGCTGGATGCCGAGCTCCAGAGCTGGCCATCGCCCAGGATGCAGGGTCTCGCCGAGGAGGGCCTTCTCGACGGCATGCGCGACGGGGCCGACCCCGGTCGTGACCGGGAGATCCAACGCGCACTCGCCGACCTCGCGGACGCGATGTGGGACAGGGCCGGCGTATCGCCGCGTGCCCGGCGGTAGCAGGACGGAGGCAGATCGATGAAAACCCTCGCCCGCATCGCCCTCGGCTACGCCGCCGCCGTCGAGAGCGCCGCCGCGCTCGTCCGCTTCCGCGAGCGTACGTCCGCGTTTCGGCTCGCGGTCGACCGTGCGGCCGCGCTCGGCAGACCGCTGGTCGTCATCGGCGACCCCGACGGCGGCATGCACACGCGACTGCTGCGGGCCTACGGCTGCGGGGACGTGTGCGTCGACCTCAGCGGCTGCCCCAAGTGCCCCGTGACCGTCGTCGCCGATATCACCAAGGGCCCGATCCCCGGCATCGCCGACGACTCGTCGGTCGTGTTCGTGTCATGCGTCCTCGAGTACGTCACGGACCTCCAGGCCGCGCTCGCCGAGATCGCCCGGATGGCCGGGCGGCCCGAGAACGTGTTCATCGTGACGGTCCAGCCCTGGACGCTGACCGCCCGGTTGTACCCGGGCGCGACCTGGCGCGGCAGCACGGTGCCGACGGCGGGCGGCCACGCCGTCCAAATGCAGCCGGTCCACCTCGAGGAGAAGCTCGCCGCGACGCTCGGACTCGCGGTCCTTGCCGCGGCCGCCTTCTGGCCGAGGAGGAAGTGAACGATGGCCGACCTCGAAACGGCCCTCAGCCAGGCCCGGGCCGAGGCCGCCGCCCTGGCAGAGCAGCTCCGCCAAACACGCCTCGACCTGCACCGATGCGGCGCCGCAGACATGAACCGGACGCTACTCGCCAGCGCGCTCTCCGGCGCCCTCGGCCTCGTCGCGGGACTCGGCCTCGGGCTTCACATGGGCACAAAACGAGGAAAGTGAGCGCGAGGTTTACCTGTCTGTCGAGCTCGCGCGCGAGCACGGCATCGTCATAACCTGCCCCTACGGCCATGTGCGACGTGAACGCCCAATTCGGCCTCGCCATCACCTATCCACGACGATGGGCGCGAGGCGGAGGATCTTCGTCGGCTTGGCGAGGATCAGATTCGCCGTGCTCTTGCCGACGCGGCGCAGCAACTACGGAGGGGGCCGAATGACCTTCGCCTCGCAATATCCCATGTCGAGGGTGCAGGACGGCGCGCATGAGTCGAACCATGGACCGCCCGTCTTGCCGGTCTTCCAGCAGCTCAGGCCGTCGACGCAGCTCAGGCCCTCGCCGCACGGCTCGCGCACCCGCCGGCTTTGGCCCAGGACAGCGCCGACCTGCCCCTCGTCGTCTACGTCGTCGACATGGCCCACCTACACCCTCGAGCGTCAGCCCCTCGACCCGGACGCCGCCGGCGAACAGCGAGGCCGCGGGCAGGAAGACGAAGCGGCCCGGATGATCGGTGAGGACGTACGGGACGAGCTGCGTGCTGGCGACCCTCCGGTGCCGCCGGCGGTTCGCCGAGGAGTCCACGGCAGCATCGCGCAATTGGCGCACTTCTGTCTCGGCGGCCCCTTCTTGAGAGGCCTCGGCGTGGGTTTGCCAGTCATCGCCCGTGTGTGCGACAATCGCGCCTACTGATGTCGCCCCCCTCCGAGCATGCCAAGACGCGGATAGGAGAGCTGCACGCACTCGTGCTCGGTCTCTTCACTGCCGAGGAGTTCCGCCGTTGGCTCCGGTCTGGTCCTGACGCTGATATCGTCCCCGAACTCCCCAGCGAGTCGGTCGCGGATGCGGCCATCGTCGACAAGGCACTCGGAGCTCTCGAACGACGCGGACGGATTGACGCGGCGTTCTTCGCCAGGATGACGAGCGAGCGCGAGCGCATGCGCGACATGATAGCGGCGGTCGCAGCTCTCTGGAGGGACCGGGATCGAGCCGAAGGCGGATCCTTCCGAGCACTATCGCACTCTGCGGTCGAGGACCTGATGCCGAGGAGCGGAAGTTCGGCAAGCCCGGCACGGAACGACCTCTTTCTCCGTGGGCCCCTGGCGACTCGCCCAGATCTGGTAGCTGCTGCGTCAGCATCGCAAGAGATTGTCCTTGCCTCATGGATCCATGTCTCCGACCTCCACTTCGGCCACGGAGACACCAGCCACCAATGGAATCAACAGCGCGTGCTCAACGAGCTACTCGTCGATGCGCAGACCCTCGTCCATGACGGCATGGTCGCGCCTCCTGATTTCGCTTTTGTGACCGGTGACATTGCGTTCTCGGGCGGTGCGCGAAAGCCAGCGGCGGGCGAGGCCGAGTATACGCTGGCCTCTCATTGGCTCGGACATCTTCAGACAGTCCTCGAGATCCCGCGTGAACGGACGTTTATGGTCCCGGGCAATCATGACGTCGACCGCCGGGCGGAAGTTGATGTTCGACGCCTGCTCAAGCTGGCGCGTGCCGGCGATGAGCCCCTCGACGACCTCCTGCGGGCGCCTGTCGACCTCGCTCGTTTGCGTGACCGAATGGATAAGTACCTCGCGTTCGCGCGGAACTTCGGCCCGCCTGCCAGCGATCGCTTCCATGACGGTCTATGGTGGCGTCATTATGTCAACCTCGACAGGGGCGTTTCGCTGCGCGTTTGCGGCCTGAATACCACACTGTTAAGCCTCGATGACCAGGATCAGGGCAAACTTCGCGTCGGTCAACGCCAATTGGTTGAGCTTTTTCTTCCCATGCCCGGCAAACGTGAGATCGTCATGGTCCTCAGTCACCATCCGGCGACAGGGCACTGGCTCGCCGACGAGAAAGAGCTCCGCGGCCAGCTCGATCGCCATGCTGCGATCCACCTCTTCGGACACCTACATGAAGCCGATTCGGAGCATGTGCGCCATGGATCGGGCACTGGTTGCCTGCGGATCACGGCAGGGGCCGCCCACGGGGAGGCTGTCCAGGACGGCTCGCCGCCGGTCGGTCATGGTTACAATTTCGGTGCACTTGTGGTGCTTGGATCAGGGGATCTCGCTGTGCGAATATGGCCGCGTCGTTGGTCAACCCGGGCACCTCGCTTTGTCACGGATGTCGACAATACGATCGATGGCCGCAACCATGCCGAACATCGACTTCCGGACACGTACCGGATTCACCGTCCACTCCGGACGCCTCGCCTCTCTCACGGTGACGTTCTCGGTGATCGCTACCAACTGGACGTCGCCATTGGCCGAGGAGGCATTGGTCAAGTGTGGCGAGCGTTCGATTTGGAGAGCAACGAGATGGTTGCAGTCAAGATCCTGAACCCTGAGGGAATGGAGCCTGATCCTGCGCGCCGTGCACACTTCTTTCGTGGTGCGCAGGTGATGGCGGGCCTCGAACACCCAGCGATTGCCCGCGTCCGCGATCCTCGACCAGACCCGGAAAATCGACACGGACCATACGACTTCTATGTGATGGACTTCATCAACGCACCGAACCTCGGCACCGCCTTCAAGGGAGCGCCGAGATCGGACGCGGAGACGATCGGGCTTCTGCTGGCGATCGGCGAGGGTGTAGCCGCCGCTCACAAGAAGGGAGTGATCCATCGTGACCTAAAGCCCAGCAACATCCTTTGCGATCCGGCGAGCGGACGAGTTCATATCATCGATTTTGACACAGCAAAAGACCTTAACAACCCAACCATGACACGATCGGGCAAGGGGTTTGCGAGCCCATACTACGCTTCGCCAGAGGTGGCGGCGGGACTGGACAACCCAGTGGCCCCCCGGCCGGACGAGCGAGCGGACATCTTCAGTCTGGCGATGATCGGCGTCTTCCTGCGAACGGGAGGCCACCCACACTTCTTCAGCATGGATAAGGTGTTTCTGGAACTCAAGTGCGCACCGGAACTGCGCCAAGTGCTTGCAAAGGGGTGCGCACACTCGGTCGAGGAGCGGTATACGTCGATGGAGAACCTGCTCTCCGTGCTGCGACGCCTGCTGGTCGATGGTTCTCACGCGGCGAACTCAGGCTCGCCACCGAGAGAGCAAACCTCGGCCGCCTCCGATGACGGAGTGCCTCCAGGGGCGCAGAACCATCACCTGGCAAAGGGCGATAGTCCTCACGCGCCGGGGTCCTCAGGCCGGCCAACGAGGGAGATGTCTGATTACGGAGTGCCTCCGGGGGCCCAGAATCATCATCTGGCAAAGAGTGACAGTTCTCACACGCCGGGATCCTCAGGCCGGCCGACGAGGGAGCACACTTCGACCTTCGATGACGGAGTGCCTCCGAAGGCCCAGAACCATCATCCGACAACGGATGATAGTTCCCACGCACCGGAGTCCTCAGGCCGGCCGACGAGGGAAGACACCTCGGCCTCCGATGACGGAGTGCCTCCAGATGCCCAGAACCATCATCCGGCAACGGATGACAGTTCTCACGCACCGGGGTCCTCAG
>ERZ1066136.165-NODE-165-length-68716-cov-25.919503_pt1 | contig 68716 bp, 62 predicted proteins | sample MGYA00382783_ERZ1066136 | MGnify/ENA primary metagenome ERZ1066136 (study PRJEB33369, sample SAMEA5778366) | biofilm metagenome | biome: Industrial cooling water; feature: Water cooling tower basin; material: Biofilm | place: United Arab Emirates | collected... | reverse complement strand
CCGCGGCCGACGCCGCGCCGACGCCGACGCCCGCGCCCGATCCCGCCGCGCCGCCGCCCGCGGTCGCCGGCGGCGTCCAGGCCGTCCCGGCCGGCAGCACCGCCGAGGCCGGCGTCAAGGCGACGCCGTAGGCCGCGTCCCGGACGCGCCCGCCTTGGCGACGACGATCGGCGGCCCGCGCCGCCGCGGGATCTTGCCGAAGATCGCCGCGGCCGACTTGACGCGCACGCGCTCGCCCACCTCGCGGACGACGCTGCGCAGCACCAGCGGCGTGATCGCCATGCCGAACAGGAAGCCGCCGATGTGCGAGAACCACGCGAACTGGATCGCGTCGGAGAAGACCGCCATCAGCGCCTGGAAGCCGAGCCAGACGCACAGGTAGACCCACGCCGGGATCTTCACCTGGACGAACACGAAGGGGATCGTCTGCAGCAGCCGCGCGCGCGGGAAGATCACCAGGTACGCGCCGCACACCCCGGCGATCGCCCCCGACGCGCCGACCACCGGCACCGTCAGCGCGCGCGTCAAGAGCAGCTGCAGCACGCCGCCGAACAGACCTGCCCCGAAGTACAGTAAGAGGAAGCGCCGCCGGCCGTACACGTGCTCGACGTTGTCGCCGAACACGTACAGGAAGTAGAGGTTGCCGAGCAGGTGGAACCAGTCGGCGTGGAAGAACGCGTGGGTGAAGACGGTGTACGCGTGGACCGGGTCGACCGCGACCCGGCCGGCGATCAGCGCGAACGTGCGGGCGTACACGACGCCGAGCACCGACATGACGTAGGCGACGACCAGCAGCGCCGACAGCCCGTAGACCGCCCACGGCGTGCCGCGGTCGGGGTTGTCGACCTCGATCGGCAGCTGGGTGAGGATCTGCGCCGCCCAGATCAGGCCGCGCTTGGCCAGCCGCACCGAGTCGTCCTCCTGGCCCTCCTTCGTCGTCGAGCGGGCGAGCGCGTGCCGCTCGTCGCCGTCGAGCCACATGCCGCGGCAGCGCGGGCAGCGGTCGACCGGCGTCTTCAGCATGCCCGGCAGCAGGTGCTCGTTCATGAAGCCGTGGCCGCGCGGGCACATCCGCCCGGCCGAGCGCCCGACCATCGTCTTGAGGAACGCCGGGTCGATGTCGGCGTCGCCGAGCGCGTCGATCTCGCCCTGGTCGAGCCACACGCCGAAGCACACGGGACATGTATCTAAGGTCAGGACCCCGGGGCCAGGCGGGTCGCTCGGCGCGAGCTGCCGCCAGCGCCCGGTCTTCGCGTCCTGCCGCAGGTGCACCGGCACGAGCGGGTGCAGGCTGCACGCCGGGCACTGCGCCGAGATCGGCCCGCCGGCCGGGACCGGCTGGGCGGGCGCCGCGGCGATCGCTCCGGCGCCGGTGCTCGCGCTCGCCGGCGCGTCCGCGGGACCTGGCTCTTGCGGCAGGTGCGGCGCGAGCAGGTCCGGCGGCGGCGCGGCGGGGCCGCTCCGGCGGGGCGCGGCGGTCTGGGGGCGGCCGGGGTCGACGGGCACGGACGGGGCCGCCAGCATATCAGCCCGCGGCGAGGGCAGGGCGGCTCACTCGTGGCGGATCAGCCAGGCGAGGACCTGCTGCTCGAGACCTGGCCGATCGCCCAGCCCGAGGTCGAGGCCGCCGCGGAAGCCGAGGTGGCCGCCGGCGGTCCAGCGCGCGGCGACGTGGCGCGGCAGCCCCTGCAGCGCGGGCGCGACCGTCGCGGCCGGGATCATCGGGTCGCCGGTCGCGGCGACGATCAGGGCCGGCAGCTCGAGCGCGCGCAGCCGCGGGCCGACGCTCTGCGAGGCGTAGTAGTCGTCGACGCTGCAGAACCCGTGGCGCGGGACGACCGTCAGGCGATCCCAGGCCCGCACCGTGCGGACCCCGGCGAGCGCCGGCAGCGGCGTCGGCACGGGCCGACGGGCCGCGACCGCCGCATAGATTTCGCGCAGGCCCGCCAGCAGGTGCCCGCGGTACAGCGCCGCGCCCGGCCGGTCGATCGCCGCGCAGCTCGCCGCGAGGTCGAGCGGCGCGCACACGCTGGCGACCGCCCGCACCCGCGGGTCGCTCGGCGCGAGCGCCCACCGCAGGACCATGTGCCCGCCGAGCGAGAAGCCGACGACGTGGACCGCCCGGTAGTCGGCGAGCGCCGGGCTCGCCAGGGCCGCGCGCAGGTCGTCGACCAGCCCCGCGTGATAGAAGTCCTCCCCCGCGCGGTCGGCCCCGCGGAGCGAAAGGCGCAGGCTGTCGAGGCCGGCCGCGGCGGCGGCGCGCGCCGCCTTGATCATGTACTGGCTGTCGATCGCCCCGCCGAGCCCGTGGACCAGCACGACGAGCGCGCGGGCCTCCGGGACGCGGCTGAGCGCGCCGGTCAGTCGCACCGGGCCGACCTGCGGGTCGAGCAGGGTCGTCTCCCACGGCTCCGACGGCGGCGCCGCGCGCGGCAAGAGGCGGTGGCGGAGGTTGGGACCGATCGTCCAGAGGTGCCCGAGCATCCCGCGCGGCGGCATAGCACAGGACCGGAGGTTCCACACAGGTCCTCGCGGACAGCCGCCGCCGACCTCCACGCCGGACCGGCCGAAAGTGCGACGTCGGGTGCGACCGCCGGTCGCCGCGCCGTTGACCGACCTCGCGCTCGCGGCTAGCGTCGGCCCGTGCCCCAATCCGAGGTGCAGCAGTCGGGCAGCAAGAGCCTGCGGTACGTGCTGATCGGCGTGACGATCGTCGGCCTCCTGATGACGCTGGCGATGCACCGCTCGTACACGCGCGGCGAGCAGGTCGTCCAGGCCGCCCTGCCGGCGATGGCCGAGCAGGGCAAGCGCCTCGACGCCGAGGGCTGCATCGACGCCGTGATCGCCTGGCACAAGACCTGCGACGCGACCGCGGTGATGTGCAACAACGGCGTCAAGACGGCGATGTACCACTGCCTCAAGGCCCGGGACCGCGCGGCCGACTGCGCCAAGCTGCCGAGCGGCGAGGGCATGGACGGCAAGTGGGTGTTCGTCACCTGCAAGGAGCGCGGGACCCAGTGCAAGCGGACCAAGGAGTGCGCCTGCGCCGACGCCTACCGCTCGATCGACAGCTTCTGCCGCACCGACCAGAAGGCGGTGCAGCTGTGACCGCCGACGCGCGCCACGAGGGCCCCGCGGGACATGTCCGCAAGGCCAGCCGTAAGCGCCCCTCGGTCGCCCGCGACCTGTGGGCGTTGACCAAGCCCGGCGTCACCCGCATGTGCGCCCTGACGGCCGCCGGCGCCGCCTGGCTCGCGCTCGGCGACCCGGCCAACCCGCACCCCGAGACCGCCGCCGACGGCTGGTGCTCGCCCGGGTTCGCCGCCGGGTTCGCCGGGGTCGTCGGCGCCAGCCTCGCCGTCGCCTCGGCGAGCGCCTTCAACATGTTCCTCGAGCGCGCCCGCGACCCGCTGATGGCGCGCACCCGCGACCGCCCGCTCGCCGCCGGCCGCCTGTCCGCGAGGACAGCCCTCGGCTTCGCCGCGCTCCTGTGCGCCGCGTCGGTCTCGGTGCTGACGGTCTACACCAACCCGCTGACGACCCTGCTCGCGCTGTGGGCGCTCGTCGGCTACGTGCTGGTCTACACCCCGCTCAAGTACAAGACCCCGCTCGCGCTGCTGATCGGCGCGTTCCCCGGCGCGGCCCCGCCGCTGCTCGGCTGGACCGCGGTCACCGGCACGCTCGACCCCGGCGGCCTGGCGCTGTTCGCCATCCTGCTCGTCTGGCAGATGCCGCACTTCCTGGCGATCACGCTGTTCCGCGAGCAGGAGTACGCGCGCGCCGGGATCCGCTGCGTGTCGGTCGTCCGCGGCGAGGCCAACGCGCGCCTGCAAGCGGCCCTGTGGTCCGCGCTGCTGGTGCCGATCTCCATCCTCCCCAGCGTGATCGGCCTCACCGGCCCCTTCTACTTCGCCGTGGCGATGCTGCTCAGCCTCGGCTTCCTCGGCTGGGCCTGCACAGGCCTTCAGTCGTTCGACCACCACCAGACGGCGATGCGGTGGGCGCGGCGCTTCTTCTTCGCCTCGCTGATCTACCTCCCGGCGCTGATCGTCGCGCTGGTGCTCGACGTGGTGCTGTCATGATGCCCGACGGCCCCCCGCTGCCGCCCCCGGAAGAGCGCGGCGGCTGGCTGTACCGCAAGTTCATCCGCTACCCGTGGCACTTCGGCGCGGTCGCCGGCATCGTGATCATCACGGCGATGCGCCCGTGCACCCGCCACGTGCCGGAGCCGCCGCCGGTGCTCTCGCAGGTGCCCGCGTTCGAGCTCGTCGACCAGGACAATCAGCCGTTCACGTCCGAGTCGCTGCGCGGGCGCGTCACCGTCGCCGGGTTCATGTTCACCTCGTGCCCGAGCACCTGCCCCAAGATCTCGCGCGCGATGCTCTCCCTGCAGGAGCGCTACGCGCAGCACAAGATCGCCGACGTCCGCCTGGTCAGCTTCTCCGTCGACCCGGAGAACGACACGCCGGACGTCCTCAAGAAGTACGCCGGCCACCTCGGCGCCGACGAGTCGAGCTGGCGCTTCGTCACCGGCCCGCTCGCGGCGATGCAAGCGCTGGTCGTCGGCGGCTTCGCCTCCGCGATGGACAAGCAGATGGGCGAACACGGCATGATCGATATCGCCCACACCACCAAACTCGTGCTGATCGACGGCGCAGGCAACATCCGCGGCTACTACGCCAGCGACGAGCAGGGCCTCGACGAGATCTTCCACCGCTCGCAGCACGTGCTCCGCGAGATGCGACAGCAGCAGGCCGGGTGCGGCGCACGGTCGCAGTCGTAGGACGGTGACGCATGCCGTTGAACATCAAATTCATCGCCGGCCGGGCCCCTCGGGCGCTGTTCGCAGGTTCGCTGCTCCTCGCCTGCGAGGCGCCCCCCCCGCCGTTCACCGAGGCGAAGGTGCTCGGCGGCGTCACCGTCCCCGCCGAGACCCTCAACGCCGGACAGAAGCTGTTTAACCGCTACTGCGCCTCGTGCCACGGCTATGAGGGCGACGGCAAGGGCCCCGGCGCGCGGGGCCTCGACGCGCGCGACTTCCGGACCGCGAACTTCCTTTATAAGTCGACCCCCGGCGACGCGCTGCCGACCGACGCCGACCTCGCCGCGACGATCCGCAACGGCAAGGTCGACCGGGGGATGCCCGCCTGGGTCGGCCTGCGCGACGAAGACGTCACAGCACTGGTGAGTTACATCAAAACGTTCTCACCGCGCTGGCAGACCGCTCCTGCGACGCCCTGACGCGACGACGGCGGCGACGGTCCTCGCGCTCGCGCGAAGAGATCGCTCGCCTGGCCTTTCGTGCCTGCGCGCACGCGCGGCGGCGCCTGCGGCCGTGCGCGGCCGTCTGCTCGTCGCGCTGAGACACGCTGTCGCGCACCCTCCACGGCGCCGCGCCCGTCGAGTACGTTCCGGACGTGCGCGCTGTCTTTGCACGGACCCCCCGGACCCTGCGTTCGACTGTTGCGCAGCCGCCCAGGGTGCTGTTAGGGTGCGCCGCGAACAAGGGTCCTGGTCGTTTCTCGCTGCATTCATGTCGCGCCACGAACACGTCCCAGCACAGGGGGCCTCACGGGCTCCCTTGAGACCTTTTAAGACGAGGGTGAACTGAAGTGCCGGCCATCTTTCCCCGCTGGACCAACAACATCCCGCTCGCCGTCGCTGTGCTCGGCCCCTTCGCACTCGCCGGCCTGGTCGGTTTCATCTGGTACTACTTCTCCCCGAAGTACACCGACGTCGGCTACCGGCCGATCCAACCGGTCCCGTTCAGCCACAAGCTGCACGCCGGCGACATGGGCATGGACTGCCGGTACTGCCACAACACGGTCGAGCGCGCGGCGGTCGCCGCGGTGCCCGCGACCGCGACGTGCATGAACTGCCACTCGCTGGTCAAGACCGACAGCCCGAAGCTCAAGCTCGTCCGCGACAGCTACGAGACCGGCGAGTCGATCCCGTGGGTGCGCGTCCACCAGCTGCCCGACTACGCCTACTTCGACCACCGCCCGCACCTCGCGGCCGGCGTCGGTTGTGCGAGCTGCCACGGCCGCATCGACCAGATGACCATCGTCGAGATGGACCAGCCGCTGTCGATGGGCTGGTGCCTCGACTGCCACCGCGACCCCGAGCCCCACCTGCGCCCGCGCGACCAGATCACCAACATGGCCTGGGACCTCGCGGTCGACGGCAAGGCCTACGACGCCTACAAGGACACCTCGCGCAAGCGCGACGTGAACCCGCCGGAGCACTGCTCGGGCTGCCACCGCTAACCCCGTCGGACCGCCAGCCACACGGTTTTTCGCATGACCAAGCCCACCGAAACCCTCAAGGCCTACTGGCGCAGCCTCGCGGATCACGACGGCACCCTGCGCCCGCAGCACGACGAATTCCCCGGGCTCGCCGAGTCCGGCAGCGACGGCCTCGTGCCGTCGACGGCGCTGGCCCGCCGCAAGTTCATGGGCCTGCTCGGCGCCTCGACCGCGCTCGCCGGCCTCTCGACCGGCTGCATCCGCAAGCCGCGTGAGCACATCGTCCCGCTGAGCAAGCGCCCGGAGGACTCGATCCCCGGCGAGTCGGTCTACTACGCGAGCGCCTTCCAGTCCGGCAGCACGGTGCTCGGCGTGCTCGTCGAGTCGCAGGACGGCCGCCCGACCAAGATCGAGGGCAACCCGCGCCACCCGGGCTCGCTCGGCGCGACCGACATGGCCGCCCAGGCGAGCGTGCTCAACCTCTACGACCCGGCCCGCTCGCGCACCCCGCTGCGCCGCAAGGGCGACGCGCAGGAGCCGACCGACTGGGACACCGTCTACAGCGAGCTCGGCCCGACGATCAAGGAGCTGCGCGGCAAGCAGGGCCAGGGCCTCGCGCTCGTCGTCCCGACGATCCTCTCGCCGTCGCTCAAGGACCAGCTCAAGACCTTCGCCGCCAACTTCCCGAAGGCCCGGATCTTCGACGGCGACGTCGCCGGCCCGTCGAACCAGACCGCCGGCACCGAGCTGCTCGCCGGCCCCGGCGCGCGGTTCACCGTCCACCTGCAGGGCGCGAAGGTGATCTTCGCCGCCGACAGCGACTTCCTGACGACCGAGCAGGACCACGTCCGCCTGCAGCGCGAGTACGCGCTCGGCCGCGAGGCGAACACCCCGGCCGAGGCGGCCAACATGAGCCGCCTCTACGTCGTCGAGCCGCACTTCACCGTCACCGGCGCCCAGGCCGACCACCGCCTGCGCATGCGCGCGAGCCAGGTCGGCGCGGTCCTCGTCGCCCTCGCCAGGGAGCTCAAGGCCGGCAGCAAGCTCGGCGGCGCCGAGGCGGTGCTCGACGCGCTGCCCGAGGCCCCGCTGTCCGAGGCCGAGACCAAGTTCGTCCAGGTCCTCGCCAAGGACCTGCTGGCCGCCAAGGAGGCGCGCGACGCCAACAGCGTCGTCCTCGTCGGCGAGCGCCAGCCCGCGTGGGTCCACGCGCTCGGCCTCGTGATCAACCTGATGCTCGGCAACGTCGGCAGCAGCATCCGCCTGCGCCACGACGACACCGCGGTCAAGGTCGAGCCGATCGCCGCGCTCGGCCAGGCGCTCGGCGCCGGCATCGACACCGTGATCGCGATCGAGTGCGACCCGGCCTTCGAGGCCCCCGGCGAGCTCGACCTGCCGGCCAAGCTCAAGGCCGCGACGGTGATCCACCTCGGCCAGTTCAACGACGCGACCGGCAAGCTGTCGGCCTGGCACCTGCCGGCGACCCACTACCTCGAGGCGTGGGGCGACATCGAGGCCCCCGACGCGACGATCTCGATCGTCCAGCCGCTGATCGCCCCGCTGCACCAGAGCAAGAGCGCGCTCGAGTTCCTGGCGTGGATCGCCTCCGACGCCCAGGTCGACGGCTACAGCCTCGTCCAGGGCTACTGGCGCCGCGTCCTCGGCGCGATGTGGTCCGACAAGGTCTGGCGCCGCTGGCTGCACGACGGCGTCGTCCACGGCGTCCCGCGCTCGGGCCAGAACCCGCAGCCGCGCGAGTTCGCCAAGCTCGCCGCCGAGATGAAGGCCGCCAACTTCGCCGCCGACAAGTTCGAGGTCAACTTCCACCTCGACCCGCGGATCGGCGACGGCCGCCACGCCAACAACGGCTGGCTGCAGGAGTGCCCGCACCCGATGACCAAGCTGACGTGGGACAACGCGGCCTACGTCAGCATCAACACCGCGCGCAAGCTCGGCGTCGAGAACTGCGACCTCGTCACCGTGCAGGTCGGCGGCCGCTCGGTCCAGCTCCCGGTGTGGATCGCCCCGGGCCAGGCCGACGACACCGTCTCGCTCAACGTCGGCTTCGGCCGCGACGGCATCGGCATCGTCGCCGAGGGCTCGGGCGTCAACGTCTACCCGCTGCAGGCGGCCGGCAACCGGTGGTTCACCGCCGGCGAGGTCGTCAAGTTCGGCGGTAAGCGGATGATCTACTCGACGCAGGACTGGGGCTCGCTCTCGCCGGCGATCGACATGGCGTCGACCCGCGACGACAACGACCCGAAGCTGTCGAACGCCGGCCGCGGCTATCCGGACCGCCCGATCGTCCGCGAGACCACGGTCGCCGGCTTCCAGGCCGACGCCCACTTCGCGATGAAGGGCGACCTGATGCCGCCCGAGCGGCTCGTCTCGCTGTGGGACCACAACACCCACCCCGACTTCGGCGCGCCGGCGCTGACCGGCAAGCAGCAGTGGGGCATGGCCATCGACCTCAACAAGTGCACCGGCTGCAGCGCGTGCACGGTCGCGTGCCAGGCCGAGAACAACATCCCGGTCGTCGGCCGCAGCCAGGTCGCCAACGGCCGCGAGATGCACTGGATCCGCCTCGACCGCTACTACTCCGGCGCCAAGGAGGACCCGCAGGCGGTCGTCCAGCCGATGCTGTGCCAGCACTGCGAGACCGCGCCGTGCGAGAACGTCTGCCCGGTCAACGCGACCGCGCACAGCCCCGAGGGGCTGAACGACATGGCGTACAACCGCTGCATCGGCACGCGCTACTGCGCCAACAACTGCCCGTACAAGGTCCGGCGGTTCAACTTCTTCAACTACAACCGCGACCCCGTCAACTCGGACGACGAGAAGCTGTTGTGGATGCAGAAGAACCCGAACGTCACGGTCCGCTTCCGCGGCGTGATCGAGAAGTGCTCGTACTGCGTCCAGCGGATCCAGGAGGCCAAGATCCAGGCCCACACCGCCGGCGAGGACACCGTCAAGGACGGCGTGATCGTCACCGCGTGCCAGCAGGTCTGCCCCTCCGAGGCGATCACCTTCGGCGACGTCGCCGACCCGACGACCAAGGTCTCCAAGATCAAGGCGAGCGCCCGCAACTACGGCGTCCTCACCGACCTCAACACCCGCCCGCGCACGACCTACCTCGGCCGGGTCCGCAACCCCAACCCCGAGCTCGCCCCGCCCGCGGTCGCGGCCGCCCCGGCCGCCGCGGCGGAGCACAAGCCCTCCGGTGCCGGTGGGCACTAAGCCGAGGTGATGCACATGGCTCAGTATCACGACGAACTCGACCCGATCACCGGCCGCAAGGAACTCGTCGAAGGTCACAACGTCACCTTCCACGACGTCACCGAGGCCGTCGCCCGGCCGATCGACGCGCCCAGCCCGCGCTGGTGGATCGCGTTCATCCTCTCGTCCGGCCTGCTCGGCGTGTACCTGGTCTCGATCGCCTACCTGCTCTACATGGGCACGGGCATCTGGGGCCTCAACAACCCGGTCGCCTGGGGCTGGGCGATCGTCAACTTCGTCTTCTGGGTCGGCATCGGCCACGCAGGAACCCTGATCTCCGCGATCTTGTTCCTGTTCCGCCAGAAGTGGCGCACGTCGATCAACCGCGCCGCGGAGGCGATGACGATCTTCGCCGTCATCTGCGCGCTGCAGTTCCCGACGTTCCACACCGGCCGCCCCTGGTTCATCTACTGGCCGCTGCCGCTGCCGAACCAGATGCAGATGTGGCCGAACTTCCGCAGCCCGCTCCTCTGGGACGTGTTCGCGGTCTCGACCTACTTCACCGTCTCGCTGCTGTTCTGGTACGTCGGCCTGATCCCCGACCTGGCGACGATGCGCGACCGCGCGAAGACGCCGATCCGGCGGTTCGCCTACGGCCTGTTCGCGCTCGGCTGGCGCGGGTCGACGCGGCACTGGGTCAACTACGAGAAGGCCTACATGATCCTCGCCGGCCTGAGCACCCCGCTGGTGCTCTCCGTGCACACGATCGTGTCCTTCGACTTCGCCGTCTCGCAGCTGCCCGGCTGGCACACGACGATCTTCCCGCCCTACTTCGTCGCCGGCGCGATCTTCTCGGGCTTCGCCATGGTGCTGACGCTGCTCCTGCCGCTGCGCGCCTGGTTCAAGCTCGAGCACCTGATCACGATGAAGCACCTCGAGAACATGGCGAAGATCATCCTGCTGACCGGCACGATGGTCGGCTACGCCTACGGGATGGAGTTCTTCATCGCCTGGTACTCGGGCAACCCGTACGAGAGCTTCGCGTTCGCCAACCGCGCCTTCGGCGACTACTGGTGGGCCTACTGGATCATGGTCAGCTGCAACGTGATCTCGCCGCAGCTGATCTGGTTCAAGAGCATCCGGCGCAACGTCGTCTGGCTGTTCATCATCTCGATCTTCGTCAACATCGGCATGTGGTTCGAGCGCTTCGTCATCACCGTGACCTCGCTCCACCACGACTTCCTGCCGTCGAGCTGGGACTACTACTCGCCCACGATCTGGGACGTGTCGACGCTGCTCGGCTCCTTCGGCCTGTTCTTCTTCCTCTTCTGCCTGTTCGTCCGCTACCTGCCCTCGATCGCCATCGGCGAGGTCAAGAGCGTCATGCCGCAGGCTGACCCGCACTACCACGAGCCCGGTCACGGCAAGGAGAAGCACTAACCATGAGTAAGCCCACCAAGAAGAAAGTCTTCGGCTTGCTCGCCGAGTACGACTCGGCGCGGGCGGTCTACCACGCCTGCGAGCAGGTCCGCGACGCCGGCTACAAGGTCTGGGACTCCTACACGCCGTTCGCCGTGCACAACCTCGACAAGGCGATGGGCCTCGGCCCCTCGGTCCTCCCGTGGATCGTGTTCGCCATGGGCATGACCGGCGCCTCGCTGGCGATGCTCCTCCAGTGGTGGACCTCGACGGTCGACTACCCGATCATCATCGCCGGCAAGCCCTACTTCTCCTGGCAGGCCTACGTCCCGGTGACGTTCGAGCTCGGCGTGCTGTTCTCGGCCTTCGGCGCCGTGTTCGGCATGCTCGGCCTGAACCGCCTGCCCATGTGGTACCACTCGCTGTTCAACAGCGACCGCTTCGCGCGCGTCACCGACGACAAGTTCTTCATCGCCATCGAGGCGCGCGACCCGAAGTTCGACCCGCAGAAGACCCGGGAGCTCCTCGAGAAGACGGGCGCCGTCCACGTCGAGGAGGTCGAGGACTGACATGGCACGCTCCAGCACCACTCTCGCCCTGATCCTCTCGGCCGCGTCGCTCGCGGGTTGCCAGGGCAACCGCTCCGAGGACCCGCCGGTCCACCTCTTCCTCCAGATGGACTTCCAGCAGCGCTTCGACGCCCAGGAGGTCAACGAGTTCTTCCACGACGCCGACTGCGCCAAGGCCAAGAACCCGGAGCTCTGCGAGGGCCACGCCGACCGCCCGCCGGTCCCCGGCACCGTCGCCGTCGGCTTCCTCAAGGACGACGACGAGCTGCACCGCGGCCGCGGCGCCGACGGCCGGCTGATCGACCGCCTCCCCTCGGCGATCAAGCTCACCCCCGAGCTGATGGCCCGCGGCGAGGAGCGCTACAACATCTACTGCCAGCCCTGCCACGACTACACCGGCATGGGCCGCGGCATCGCCACGCTGCGCGGCGGCGGCTTCAGCGTCCAGCCGAAGAACCTCAACGATCCGTCGATCCGCGCGATGCCCCTCGGGCACTTCTTCGACGTCATCACCAACGGCAAGGGCACGATGCTGCCCTACGCGGCCCAGATCCCCGTCCACGACCGGTGGGCGATCGCCGCCTGGGTCCGCACCCTGCAGGTCGCGCGCACGCCTGAGGAGGCCAAGTAGCCATGAGCCACGCCCACGACGAAACGCTGTCCCTCCCCCAGGACCAGATCCACCTGGCCCAGGGGTCCTTGTGGCGCAAGATGCCGATCATCGGCGCGGTCCTCGGGATCGCCGGGCTCGGCGGCGCCGCGGGGATGATGGCCGGCCACGAGCACCAGTTCTGGTACTCGTACCTGGTCGCCTACATGGTCTTCCTGGCCTTCGGCCTCGGCGGTCTGTTCTTCGTCATCGTCCAGCACCTCGTCCGCGCCGGCTGGTCGATCGCCGTCCGCCGCCTCGCCGAGAACGTGATGATCACGCTGCCGGTGATGGCCCTGCTCGGCCTGCCGATCGTGTTCGTCGGCCTGCACGACCTCTACCACTGGACCGACGTCGAGGCCGTCAAGCACGACGTCATGCTCAGCGCCAAGGCCAGCTACCTCAACGAGGGCTTCTTCAAGATCCGGATGGGCGTCTACTTCGCCGTCTGGACGCTGCTGGCGCTCTACTTCTACGGCACGTCGACGAAGATGGACAACGCCCCGCGCGACGTCGCCGAGAAGGCCGCGGCGACGATGCGCAACGTGTCCGCCCCGGCGCTGCTGCTGTTCGCGCTGTCGCTGACCTTCGGCGCGTTCGACCTGCTGATGTCGCTCGACCCGCACTGGTTCTCGACGATGTTCGGCGTCTACTACTTCGCCGGCGCGGCGCTCAGCATCATGGCGCTGCTGACGCTGCTCGTGATCCTGCTGCACAAGTCGGGCTACCTGCGCGGCGTCGTCACGGTCGAGCACTACCACGACCTCGGCAAGTTCATGTTCGGGTTCACGGTGTTCTACACCTACATCGCGTTCAGCCAGTACTTCCTGATCTGGTACGCGAACATCCCCGAAGAGACCGCCTGGTTCGGCTACCGCATCGCCGACGACTTCCTGAAGCTGACGGTCCTGCTGTGCCTCGGCCGCTTCTTCATCCCGTTCTTCTACCTGCTGCGCCGCCCGGTCAAGCGGAGCGCCGCGCTGCTGATCCCGGCCACGCTGTGGATCCTCTTCATGGAGGTGGTCGACATGTACTGGCTCGTCCAGCCGGTCCTGGCGCACCACCACGCGCTCGAGTCGGCCGACCATCACATGACGATGCACCTCGGCCCGCTCGACTTCCTGACCCTGCTCGGCGTCGGCGGCATCTTCATCGCCGTCCTCACCTGGGCGTGCGGCCGCAAGGCCCTCGTTCCGACCGGTGACCCGCGGATCGCCGAGTCGGTCCGGTTCGAGAACTTCTAAAGCGGAGAGCTGGAGGCTGTCATGTCCGATCAACACCACGGCACTCACGGCGGCGGCCACGAGATCGACGCGCCGCCGACGCGCGAGCTGTTCAACATCATCTGGGGCCTCAGCGCGGTGACGCTGCTCTCCCTGGTCACTTGCGTGCAGCTGTTCAACAACCAGGCCCGCGACCTCAACGCCGAGCGCGGCAAGGAGGGCTCGTGGGTCCTCCAGGAGTACCGCAAGGACCAGGAGACCCGCACCCGCGGCTCTGGCCAGGACCAGCTGACCGACGCGACCGGCAAGGTCGTCGCCAGCTACGGCTACATCCCGCTCGCCTCGGCCCGCGAACTGATCCTCAGCAAGCCCGAGAAGCTCAGCGCGTTCGCGCCGCCGCCCGGGTGGGTCCACCCGGACGACATCGCCTCGGGCGGGCAGGGCGCCGGCACGCCGCCGAGCATGCCGACCCCGCCGCCGGCCCCGGCGGACGGCACCGCCGTGATCGTCGGCCCCGACGGCCAGCCCGTCCCCGGCGGCACGCCGACCCCGGCCGGCCCGACCCCGGGCGACGGCTCCGCCGCCCCGGCCGTGCCCCCCGGCACCCCGCCGCCGGCCGGCCAGCAGCCGCCGCAGCCGACGACCAGCGACGCCAGCGCCAAGGGCCAGGCCGCCGGCCAGTCCCCGAGCAGCCCCCCGGTCCCCGGCGGGACGCCCGAGCCGGTCGGCCGCAAGACGCCGGCGACCCAGCCCGCTGCACAGCCTGTCGCACCCGCTGCGCCGGCCACCGACGGGAAGTAAACCCGTCCTCGATGCCCCGCATGTCCCGCTCCCGCCTCCACCTCGCACTCGCCGCCGCGCTGGCCCTCGGGCCGGCCGCGGTCGCGAGCGCTGCGCCCTCGGCCGAGGCGCAGGGTGGGGGGAACAACCAGGTCCTCGCCCCGGCGATGCACGGCATCGACGTCGACGAGCACCTCGGCCTCGAGCTCGACCGCGGGCTGCGCTTCGTCGACCACACCGGCAAGCCGGTGACCCTGGGCGACTTCATCGACGGCAAGCGGCCGATCTTGCTGACGATGAACTACTACCGCTGCCCGGTGCTCTGCAACGTGCAGCTGAACGCGTTGACCGACACCCTGCGCGGGTTCGACTGGACGCCCGGCGACGAGCACTTCCGGATCGTCACCGTCAGCATCGACCCGCGCGAGACCGCCGAGCTCGCCGCCCAGAAGCGCGCGTCGCACCTCAAGTCGTTGGACCGCGGGGACGACGTCGACTGGGCCTTCCTCACCGGCGACGCCCTCAACGTCCGCCTGCTCGCCGCCCAGATCGGCATGTCGTACACCTACGACCCCGAGCAGGACCAGTACGCCCACCCGGCGGTCGTCACCTTCGTCTCGCCCGAGGGCAAGGTCGCCCGCTACGTCTACGGCCTGACCTACGCCGCCAACGACCTCAAGTTCGGCCTGATGGAGGCGAGCGAGGGCCGAGTCGGCAGCACCCTCGACCGCATCATCCTCAGCTGCTTCCACTACGACGCGACACTTGGTCGCTACGGCCCGTTTGCGTTCGGTCTCATGCGCATCGCGGGCCTCGCGACTGTGTTATTGATCGGTACAGCCCTGCTCGTGTTCTGGCGCCGTGAGCGCCGGACTCCGGCCACAACGGCCCCCCTGCGGAGGTAACCCCGTGCTCTTCTCGCTCTTCACCGACCCTCGGCCGCTCTCTGACCCGGGCACGCCGCCCATGGCGGACAACCCGTGGAGCCTGCTCCCGGCCGCCTCCGCCAACGCCGAGGCGCTGGACAGCCTCTACATCTTCTACTGGATCCTCGCCGGCATCGGCTTCATCGCCACGATCGCCGCCCAGGCGTACTTCATGGTCAAGTACGCCAAGCCGAAGGACGGCCACCGCAAGACCTCCGCGATCACGCACAACGGGAAGCTCGAGTTCCTGTGGAGCGCGATCCCGACGGTCGGCTTCCTCGTGCTCTTCGCCTGGGGCGAGATCGAGTACATGAAGCAGGTGACGCCGCCCGCCGACGCGATCGACGTCCGGGTCACTGGCCAGAAGTGGTACTGGAAGATCGACTACCCGGCGGTCAAGGGCGCCAGCCTCAAGAACGAACTGATCGTGCCCGTCGGCGTGCCGATGCGCCTGACGATGACCTCGACCGACGTCATCCACTCGTTCTTCATCCCCGCCTTCCGCCTCAAGAAGGACGTCGTGCCCGGCCGCTACACGGTCATGTGGTTCGAGGCGACCAAGGAGGGCGAGTACCCGCTGCTGTGCACCGAGTACTGCGGCGACGAGCACTCGAGCATGGTCGGCCGCGTCCTCGTCGTCAGCCGCGAGAAGTACGCCGAGGTGCTCGCCGAGCGCTCGAAGCTCGAGAAGGGCCAGGGCGAGACGATGGCCGACTACGGCGCCCGCGTCTACGACCGCGGCGGCTGCGCCAGCTGCCACAGCCTCGACGGCGCCGCCAAGACCGGCCCGACCTTCAAGGGCCTCTACGGCAAGACCGAGACCCTGTCGACCGGTCAGACCCTGACCGTCGACGACAACTACATCCGCGAGTCGATCCTCGAGCCCAACGCCAAGATCGTCCAGGGCTACAGCCCGCAGATGCCGAGCTTCGCCGGTCAGTTCAACGACGAGCAGATCGCGGCCCTGATCGAGTTCATCAAGGCTCAGAAGTAGTAGGCGCCCAGGAGTTTTCGCCATGACCACCCAGCCTGCTGTCCACTCCGATCATCACGCCGAGGAGCCGAGCTACCTGGTCTCGAAGCGGGGCATCATGTCCTGGCTCGTGACCGTGGACCACAAGCGCCTCGGCATCATGTACATGGTCGCGGTCCTGTTCTTCTTCCTGTTCGCGGGCGTCCTGGCGGTCGCCCTGCGCACGGAGCTGTTCACGCCGAACCAGGACCTGATGAGCGCGCAGACCTACAACCAGGTCTTCACGCTCCACGGCGCGATCATGACGTTCCTGTTCATCATCCCGAGCGTGCCGGCGGCGCTCGGGAACTTCCTGCTGCCGCTGATGCTCGGCGCCAAGGACGTCGCGTTCCCGCGCCTCAACCTGCTCAGCTTCTACGTCTACTGCGTCGCCTCGATCTTCTTCATCGGCACGCTGATCAACGGCGGCCTCGACACCGGCTGGACCTTCTACACGCCGTACTCGACCAGCACCGGCACCGCCGTGATCTGGGCGACGACCGGCGCGTTCATCGCCGGGTTCTCGTCGATCCTCACCGGCCTGAACTTCGTCGTCACCGTCCACAAGATGCGCGCGCCGGGCATGAACTGGAACCGGATGCCGCTGTTCGTGTGGGCGATCTACTCGACGGCGATCATCCAGGTCCTGGCGACCCCGGTCCTCGCGATCACGCTGCTGCTGATCATCATCGAGCGCAGCCTCGGGATCGGCATCTTCGACCCGGCGATGGGCGGCGACCCGGTGCTGTTCCAGCACTTCTTCTGGTTCTACAGCCACCCGGCCGTCTACATCATGATCCTCCCGGGCTTCGGGATCATCTCGGAGCTGATCACCGTCCACAGCCGCAAGCACATCTTCGGCTACAAGGCGATCGCCCTGTCCTCGGTCGCCATCGCGATCATCTCGTTCCTCGTCTGGGGCCACCACCTGTTCGTCTCGGGCCAGTCCGAGCTCGCCGGCGTCCTGTTCAGCTTCCTGACCTTCGCCGTCGGCGTGCCGACCGCCATCAAGGTGTTCTCCTGGGTCGCCACCCTCTACAAGGGCTCGATCCAGTACAACACCCCGATGTGGTACGCGATGATCTTCCTGTGGACCTTCACGGTCGGCGGCCTCACCGGCCTCCCGCTGTCGACCCTGGCGATCGACGTCCACCTCCACGACACCTACTTCGTCGTCGCCCACTTCCACTACGTCATGGTCGGCGGCACCGTCATCGCCTTCATCGGCGGCATCCACCACTGGTGGCCGAAGATGACCGGCAAGCTCTACAACGAGACCGCCGGCAAGATCGGCGCCTTCCTGGTGTTCGTCGGCTTCAACGTCACCTTCATGACCCAGTTCTTCCTGGGCCACCAGGGCATGCCGCGGCGCTACTACGCCTACCTGCCGGAGTACCAGAGCCTCCACCAGGTCTCGACGATCGGCACCTACATCCTCGCCCTCGGCCTGTTCTGGACGATGTTCTACCTGCTCGCGTCCCTGTTCGGGAAGTCGAAGGCGACCGGCAACCCGTGGGGCGGCGTCTCCCTCGAGTGGCAGACCCAGAGCCCGCCGATCGAGCACAACTTCCACGACACGCCGCACGTCCACGGCAGCCCCTACGACTTCCCGGAGATCGACAAGTCGGCCGGCGCCCACGCGCACTGAACCTCCGTGCCCTCTCACCTTCCCTGGGGTAGACGACCATGAGCACCGCACACTCCCACGCGCCAGTGCACGACGACGAGCACAACCCGCACCTGGCCCATCACTTCGACACGATGGGCCAGCAGAACGCCTCCGCGAAGCTCGGGATGTGGCTGTTCCTCGCCACCGAGATCCTGATGTTCAGCGGGCTGTTCCTGGCCTACTTCGTCCTCCGGATGTTCTACCCGGAGATGGTGCTCGAGGCCCACGAGTACCTGAGCAAGACCGCCGGCGGCATCAACACCGCGGTCCTGCTGACCTCGTCCTACACGATGGCCCTCGGCGTCCGCTCGATCCAGCTCGGCGACGTCAAGAAGCTGCGCCTGTACCTGGTCCTCACGATCCTGTGCGGCTGCATCTTCATGGTCGTCAAGTACTTCGAGTACAGCGCCAAGTTCGAGCACGGCATGCTGCCGGGCAAGTTCTACTCGGCGCACCTGCACGGCTACGAGATCGAGGGCCTGCCGCACATCTTCTTCGGCGTCTACTTCATGATGACCGGCCTCCACGGCATCCACGTGGCGATCGGCCTCGCCATCATGCTGTGGATGTTCGTCCGCGCCGGCCGCGGCGAGTTCGACAAGACCAACTACGTCGCCATCGAGAACACCGGCCTCTACTGGCACCTCGTCGACCTGATCTGGATCTTCCTGTTCCCCCTCCTCTACCTGGTCAAGTGACCCTCGTTCGGAGTCTGTCATGGCAAAGGTCTTCCTCAACGGTCAGCCGGTCGAACACCCGCACGAGAGCCACGAGCACGTCTCGCCGATGACCACGTACAACGCCGTGATCGGCGCCCTGTTCGTGCTCACGGCCCTCACCTACGCGGTCTCGTTCGCCAACCTCGGCCCGGCGAGCCTCGCGGTCGCGATGTTCGTCGCCCTGATCAAGGCGTCGCTGGTCGTCGCCTACTTCATGCACCTGAAGTACGACGACCGCTACCACCTGTTCGTGTTCCTCGGCACGATCATCTTCGTCGGCATCTTCTTCGGCTTCACCCTGTTCGACCTCCAGTCGCGCAACGCCCTCAACGACGAGCAAGAGACGTTCGTCCGCCTCCGCGACATGGAGAACGCCGGCCAGGGCCTCAAGGTCGGCGTCGAGAACGTCCCCGAGCGCAAGGCCAAGGTCCTCGAGCACATCGAGGCCCACGGCGGCGGCGAGCACGGTGGCGAGCACGGCGGCGACCACGGCGGCGGTCACAAGGCCGAGGCCAAGCACTGAGCCTGTCGCGCCTCTCACGCTGCGGCCACGCGGGCGCTCGCCCCCGTGGCCGCGGTCGCTTTCTCACCCTGACCCGAAAGCCAGACCAGGAGCAATTGTCCCCCGGACGCGCAGGATGGGGGCGATTTTTGCGAATTCCTGCCGTTTGGTAACATTGCCCCACCGGCGTCTCGTCGCCTCCGCATGTCCCTGGTCCAGCTCCGCACCGCGCCGAAGTCGGGCGCCGCACCCGCCACCGGGCCGCTCGTCGACCCGCAGGCGCGCCGCGTCCGCTACCTGCGCGTCTCGCTGACCGACCGCTGCAACTACCGCTGCACCTACTGCATGCCGGAGGACGGCGTCGACCGCGTCGCCCGGGCCGACCTGCTGACGCTCGAGGAGGTCGCCGAGGTCGTGCGCGCGTTCGCGGCCTGGGGCGTCGAGCGCGTGCGCCTGACCGGCGGCGAGCCGACCGTCCGCCGCGGCCTGGTCGACCTCGTCGCCGCGCTCGCCGCGATCCCCGTCGAGGTCGTGCTGACGACCAACGGCTCGCGCCTGGCCGAGCTCGCGGCGCCGCTGCGCCAGGCCGGCCTCGCCGGCCTCACCGTCAGCCTCGACAGCCTCGACCCGGCGCGCTTCGCCGCGATCACCCGCCGCGGCGTCCTCGCCGAGGTCCTGGACGGCCTCGAGGCCGCCCAGGCCGCCGGCTTCCGCGCGATCAAGCTCAACACCGTCGCCGTCCGCGGCTTCAACGACGACGAGCTCGCTGCGCTCGCGTTCTGGGCGTGGGACCGCGGGCACGTGCCACGCTTCATTGAGGTCATGCCGATGGCCGGCGGTCGCCTCTACGTCCCCGGGGAGCTGATGCCCGCCGCCGAGATCCGCGACCGGCTCGCCGCCGCCGGCGCGCCGCTGGTCCCCGACGCGGGGGAGGGTGTCAAAGGCCTCGGTCCCGCGACCTACTGGCGCGTCGCCGCGGGACCTCACGCGGGCCGGCGCCTCGGCGTGATCGCGCCGATGACCGAGAACTTCTGCGCCACGTGCAACCGCCTGCGACTCTCGGCCACGGGGTCCCTCCACAATTGTCTCGCCCGCGACGACGCCGGCGATCTACGCTCTTCGCTGCGGTCGGGCGACCCCGACGCCCTCGCGGCGCGCGTCCGGGCGATCCTCGGGCATAAACGGCACGGCCACGAGTTCACCCTCGACGGCCACGGCGGCCCCAACAAGGCGATGATCTCGATCGGAGGCTAGCTCGTCATGGCGCTCCCCGTCACGTCCAAGCTCATCATCGGCGCCCTCGTCGGCGGCGCCGTCTTCTACCTCGTCAGCTCCTCGAGCGGCGAGGGCGTGCTCGAGTACATCTTCGTCGACAAGGTCGTCGCCGAGCCCGCGATGTACGCCGGCCGCACGATCAAGGTCCACGGCACCGTCGTCCACGGCACCGTGCGCCAGAAGATCGGCGCCGCCGGCGACTACACCTTCGAGATCGAGCGCGAGGGCAAGCGCCTGCCGGTCCACTTCACCAACATGGTCCCCGACACCTTCCAGGAGGGCGGCGAGGTGATCCTCACCGGCGAGCTCAAGGACGGCCGCTTCGAGTCCGACGAGATGGCCGCCAAGTGCCCCTCGAAGTACGAGGAGAACCCCACGGCCGACCCGAGCAAGTCGCGCAAGTGACCTGACCTGTCCCAAGGAGCAGCATGTCCATCGCAACCCTCGGCACGGCCACGATCCTCCTCCTCTTCGTGCTCAGCCTCGCGACCGCCGGCATGGCGGCGCTCGGCGCGGCGCGCCGGTCCGAGCGCCTGATCGAGGCCGGTGTGCAGGGCACCTACGCGACCTTCGCGCTGGCCGCGTTCGCCTCCTCGCTGATCATCTACGCCTTCGTCGCCGGCGACTTCTCGATCCAGTACGTCCAGAAGACCAGCGACGCGGCGATGCCGCTGTTCTACAAGATCACCTCGTTCTGGGGCGGCCTCGACGGCAGCATGCTGTTCTGGGTCCTGCTGCACACGCTGTTCGCGTCGCTGGCCGTCCGCGCCAACCGCGAGCGCCACCGCGAGCTGATCCCGCACGTCGTCAGCGTCCTCGCCGTGATCTCGGCCTTCTTCGCCGGCCTGCTGCTCTTCCTCAAGGACCCGTTCGCGCAGTACCTGCTCGACGTCCCGCCGCAGGGCCGGGGCCTCAACCCGCTGCTGCAGAACCTCTACATGATCGTCCACCCGCCGAGCCTGTACCTCGGCTACGTCTCGCTCGCCGTGCCGTACGCGTTCGGCATGGCCGCGCTGATCACCGGCCAGGTCGACGCCGCGTGGCAGCGCAGCGTCCGCCGGTGGACCCTGTTCTCGTGGATGTTCCTGACCTTCGGCCTGATCCTCGGCGGCCTGTGGGCCTACGAGGAGCTCGGCTGGGGCGGCTACTGGGCCTGGGACCCGGTCGAGAACGCGGGCCTGATCCCGTGGTTCACGACCACCGCGTTCCTCCACTCGGTGATGATCCAGGAGCGCCGCGGCATGATGAAGGTCTGGAACGTCTCGCTGGTGATCTTCAGCTTCCTGCTGACGATCGTCGGCACGTTCATGACCCGCAGCGGCGTCGTCCAGTCGGTCCACGCGTTCGGCTCCGACCCGGTGCTCGCCTGGACCTTCGGCGGCTTCATGCTGGCGATCGTCGTGTTCAGCTTCGGCCTGGTGCTGTGGCGCCTGCCGCTGCTGCGCTCGCGCGGCGAGCTCGAGAGCGTGCTCAGCCGCGAGTTCGCGTTCCTCGTCAACAACTGGCTGTTCCTCGTCGCCGCCCTGTTCGTCCTCGGCGCGACGATGTGGCCGACCTTCACCGAGTGGCGGATGATCCTCGCCGACCGCTACCCCGACCTGCTCGGCTGGCAGGACCCCGGCGAGCGCGTCACCATCGGCGCCCCGTTCTTCAACCGCTACATGCGCCCGCTCGGCCTCGCGCTGCTGCTGCTGACCGGCGTCGGCCCGCTGCTCGCGTGGCGCAAGACCTCGGCGCCCAACCTCGTCAAGCAGTTCGCCGCCCCGCTCGCCGTCGGCGCCGCGACGATCGCCGGCCTGCGCGTCGCCGGCGTCGAGTCCGGCTGGGGCCTCGCCTGCTTCGGCCTGTGCGCCTTCACCTTCTGGACGATCGCCCAGGAGTTCTACCGCGGCGTCGCCCTGCGCCGCCGCCAGCGCCCGCAGAGCGTCCTCGACGCGCTGATCGGCCTGGTCGTCCGCGCCCGCCGGCGCTACGGCGGCTACATCGTCCACCTCGGCATCGTCCTGATGTTCCTCGGCTGGGCCGGCAACGCCTTCAAGATCGAGAAGAAGACCACGCTCCGCCCCGGCGAGAGCTACGAGCTCGGCAACTACGTGATCCGCCACGACGGCCTGCGCGCGACCGAGGACTGGCAAAAAGAGATGATCACCGCCCACATCGCGGTCCTGAGGGACGGCGAGCTGCGCGACACCCTGAAGCCCGCCCGGTGGTGGTACTACCAGCTCCCCGAGCAGCCGACGACCGAGGTCTCGCGCCACATGACCTTCGGCGAGGACGTGTACGTGTCGATCCAGGAGGTCGACATGACGACCGGCTGGACCCAGCTCAACCTCTACATCAACCCGCTGATCAACTGGATCTGGATCGGCTTCGGCGTGATGCTCGCCGGCTCGCTGATCTGCGTCGGCACGCGCAAGAGCGAGGCGGGTGAGGATGCCTGACCTGTCCAAAGGGCCACACCCCGCGGTCGTCACCGCCGTCCTGGTGCTGACCGGCTTCGGCCTCGTCCTGCTCGCCGCCGGTCTGACCGGCCCGGTCGACGCCGGCACCGTCGCGCTCGCCGCCAGCGGCGCCGCCCTCGTCTACGCGCTGCGCCGCCTCTACGCCGTCGTCCGCGCGCTCGCCCGCCCCGACGCGCTCGCCCGCGTCGGCCGCGGCGTCGGTCACTTCAGCCAGGCCGAGCTGCGCGACGAGAAGCGCCGCCTGCTGCGCGCGATCAAGGAGCTCGAGTTCGATCACGGCATGGGCAAGCTGTCGCAGCAGGACTTCGACGCCGTGATCGGCACCTACCGCCTGCGCGCGATCGAGGTGATGCGCGCGCTCGACGGCGGCGACCTCCACCCCGAGCTGCGCCGCCTGCTCGCCGAGCGCGACAAGGCCGCCGCCCCGGCCACCCCGGCGGCCGAGCCCACCGAGCCCGTCGCCGCCCCGGCCCCGGTCGCCGCCCCGGCCCCGGTCGCCGCGCCCGCCGAGCCGACCGCCCCGCGCCCCGCGGCCGAGCCGCTGCTGCCGCCGCCGCCGAGCAGCATGGACAAGACGTCGCGGATCTGCCCCGCCTGCACCGCGAACAACGACAGCGACGCTCGCTTCTGCAAGCAGTGCGGCGTCGCGCTCGCGCGCAAGGGCGACCCGCCGCCCGAGCGCCGCGGCGCGATGGCGACCTCCGGGGAGATCGGCGCATGAGGGCAGGTCGTAACGTTCATGTCCTCTCGGTCCTGGCCCTCGGGACCTGTCTGATCGGCCCGGCCTCGGCCCAGCCGCCGGGCGCGCCGCCGATCGACCCGCGGGCGATGTCCGGGATCCCGCGCGCCGACGCGCAGACCGAGCCGGGCACGATCACCGTCCGCTGCCTGCTCGGCTCGTTCCGCGAGCCCGCGGCCGGCGTCACCGTCACCCTCGAGCTCAGGAGCGCCGACGGCTCGAAGCTCGAGAAGCGGACCGCCGTCGCCGGCGCCGACGGCCGCGCCAGCTTCGGCGACCTCGCGACGTACTTCGGCGGCACCGCGGTCGCCAGCGTCGAGTTCGACGGCACGCCGGTGTCGTCGCAGCCGATCTCGCCCGGCGCGACCGTCGGCTACCGCGTGCTGCTGGTCAAGGGGGCAGGGGAGGGGACCGCCGCGCCGGCCGACGCCGCCGCCGGAACCACTCCTCCATCCGCGGCCCCCGGCCCCGGCGACGTCCCGCTGCCCGGCACCGCGTTCCCCAACCCCGGCACGCCGAAGGGCACGATCCTGGTCGGCACCCTCGACCTGCGCGCCGGCACCCCGGTCCAGGGCGCGAAGGTACGCCTCGTGATCACCCCGCCCGGCGCCGAGCCGCAGACCCGCGAGGCGACCAGCGACGCCCGCGGCACCGCGCGCTTCCCCGACCTCGGCCCGTTCACCGACGCCAGCTTCGTCGTCGAGGCCGACCTGGCCAACGGGACACAAAAGAGCCAGCCGTTCACCCTCGCCGGCCAGGAGACCGGCATGGCCGTCGTGCTCGCGGTCACCGGCCCGCGCATGCCCGAGCGCCGGCAGATCCAGCCGCCGCGCGGCATGCCGACGCTCGCGCCCGGGACCGTCCGCGTCACCGTCGTCGGCCCCGACGACGCGCCGATCGCCGGCGCGCCGGTGACCGTCGTCAAGCAGGACGTCACCAACATGAACCAGCGCTTCGACGACGTCACCGGCGACGACGGCGTCGCGCGCGTCGCCGAGATCCCGGTCACCAGCGAGGGCCTGTTCCACGTCGAGGTCCAGCACGCCGGCGCGCCGTGGCGCTCCTCGTTCTTCCAGCTCGACGACCGCATGGGCGTCGCCGTCGAGCTGCGCGTCTACCCGGTCACCCGCGACCTGACGCGCGTCCGCTCGGCCGTCCAGTTCGGCGTCGAGCCGATGGAGAACGACCTCGCCCGCGTCGCCCAGCTGTTCCAGGTCCACGTCGACGGCGACGCCGCCTACTGGCCGGCGACCCCGCTGAAGATCGCGCCGCCCGCCGGCGCGACCGGCATGGTCGCGCTCGACCGCGCCGACATGATCCTCCGCCACAACGAGCCCGAGCCGTTCGCCACCGTCACCTCGCCGATCCCGCCGGGCGAGGTGATCGACCTGTCGATCGCCTACCTGCTCGCCCACGACGGCTCCGCCGAGATCCAGTGGACCTCGCCGTTCCCGGTCGTCGACGCCCGCGCCGTCGTCACCAGCGGCCTCAAGCTGACCCGCGGCGCCAAGGGCCCGCCCGTCCGCCCCCCGCACGGCCAGGGCGAGGCCCGCGACGACATCGAGGTCTACGAGCTCGGCGCGATGCCCCTCGGCCAGTCGTTCGACCTCGTCGTCGACGGCCTCGTCACCCGCCCGCGCCTCTACCAGCGCCTCGGCCTCGGCCTCGGCCTCGCCGTCGCGCTGCTCTGCGGCGTCGCCTTCGCCCTGCGCCCGCGCGCGAGCGTGCGCGAGCGCCTGGTCCGCCGCCGCGACGCGCTGCTGAAGAAGCTCGACGCCGCCGCCCCGGACGAGCGCGCCGCGATCGTCGACGCGCTCGACCAGATCTTCTGCCAGCTCGACGCGCTCGACGGCGCCCGCCGCCACGCCGACCCCGGCGCCGCCTGGTCGGCCGACAAGCCGCAAGCACCGCCGCCCGCGAAGTCATGAGCCCCGCGCCGATCACCCCGGTCGTCCTCCGCGGGGTCGGCCACCGCTTCGGCCGCAAGGTCGTGCTGCGCGGCGTCGACCTCGAGCTCGCCGCCGGCACGATCACCGGCCTCGTCGGCGCCAACGGGGCCGGCAAGACGACCCTGTTCCTGATCCTCGCCGGCCTGCTCCAGCCCGACGACGGCGCGATCGGCCTCGGCGCCCACGACGGCGGCCCGACCAGCCTCGAGCTGCGGGCCCGGCTCGCCTTCGTCGCCCACGCCCCGCAGCTCTACCCGGCGCTGTCGGCCCGCGCCAACCTCGAGCTGTTCGCCGACCTGCGGCGCGCCGCCGGCCTGTCCTCGCGGCCAGCCGAGGACGTGCTGCGCCGGCTCGGCCTGCCCATCGAGGCGATCGACCGCCCGGCCTCGACCTACTCGCGCGGCATGGCCCAGCGGGTCGCGCTCGCCCGCGCCGTCGCCGGCGACCCCGAGCTGCTGCTGCTCGACGAGCCGTTCACCGCCCTCGACGCCCGCGGCCGCGGCCAGCTCGCCGAGGTCCTCCGCGGCGAGCGGGACCGCGGCGCCGCGATCCTCCTCTCGTCGCACGACCACGCGACCCTCGTCCGCCTGTGCGACCGCCTCGTCCTGCTCGAGGACGGCCGGATCGCCGCCCGCGTCGACCGCCAGGGCCCGGGCGACCCCGACTTCGCCGCCCGCGCCTCCGCCGTGCTCGCCGCCGTCAGCCCCGACGACGACGACGCCGCGGCGTGATGTCCCACGCCCGCGCCCGCCCGTATCCGCAGGCGCGATCCTCTGCTACACCTGCCCACGCGTGCGACTCGTGCGCCAGAGCCTGCTCCTCCTCCGCAGCGAGCTGCGGCAGGAGCTGCGCGACTTCGAGCTCGTGATGACCTCGGGCTTCTTCACGCTCGTCGTCCTGGCGATGTTCTACCTGTCGTTCGCCGCGCTCGAGAAGAAGGCCCACCTCGCCGCGATCCCGGGCCTGTTGTGGCTGACGGTCGCGTTCGTCGGCACGCTGACGCTGACCCGCGCGTTCGACCGCGAGCGCGAGGCCGACACCCTGCGCGCCCTGCTGGCCGCGCCGGTCGACCGCCTGGCGATCTACTTCAGCAAGGCCGCGTCGACGCTGGTCGTCCTGCTGCTGTGCTGCGCGCTGCTGGTCCCCGGCCTCGCCTCGATGTTCCCCGCGGGACAGGTCTTCTGGGACAGCCCCGGCCAGACCGCCGCGCTGGTCGCCCTCGGCTGCCTCGGCTACGTCGCGATCGGCACCCTGTTCGCCGCCGGCCTCGCCGCCGGCGCCGGCAAGAACATGCTGCTCGCGGTGATCCTCTACCCGGTGACCACGCCGATGCTGATGTGGTCGCTCGTGACGACCCGCGCGCTGCTCGACAAGAACCCCAACCTGCCCGACTACCTCGGTCAGATGGCCGCGGTCGACGTCATCTTGCTCGGCCTCGCCGCGCTGCTGTTCGAGCCGATGCTCGTCGGCGCGCCCGGCCGCGCGCAGGCCCGCCGAACCGCCCGCCGACCCCCCCGCAGGAACTCCGATGCGCCGAATTAGCTCCGTCCTGCCCGACCTCGCCCTCGTCGCCGCGGCCCCGCTGGTCGTCTACAGCGTCCAGCGGGTGTTCCTGCACACGCCCAACGAGCGGACGATGGGCACCGCCTTCAAGATCTTCTTCTTCCACGTGCCGATGGGCTGGATCTGCATGCTGATGGCGATCGTCTGCGGCGTCGCCGCGGGCGTGCAGCTGCGCCGCCGCTCGCAGCGCGCCGCCGCGGTCGCGCTCGCCGCCGCCGAGATCGGCTTCTTGACCGGCCTCGGCGTCCTGCTGACCGGCCCGATCTGGGGCCACGCGACCTGGGGCACCCCGTGGACCGGCGACGCTCGCCAGGTGACGACCGCCCTGCTGTGGCTGGTGATCGCCTCGTACCTGCTGCTGCGCCACTTCGGCCAGCACGCCTCGGAGCGGCTCGCCGCCTCGCTGGCGATCTTCGGCGCCGTCAACGTGCCGCTGATCTACTACGCGGTGAAGCTGTGGAAGACGACCCACCCGACGACCGGCGTCGTCGGCAGCCTGCCGCCCGCGATGTGGGCCAGCTTCTGGCCCGGCCTCGGCGCGCTGCTGCTCGTCAGCCTCGGCCTGTTCGCCGTGCGCGCCCGCCAGCTGATCCTCGAGGGTGAGCTCGACGAGGCCTTCGTCCGCCTGGAGGACCCCCGCCCATGAGACGCATCGACCTGGAAGGCACGATCACCCCGCCGACGACCCCCGAGGACGGCTACGCCCCCGTCGCCGGCCGCAGCCGCGAGGACAAGGAGCTGCTGAGCGCCCTCGAGGAGCAGGCCGCCGCCAAGACCGCGAGCGACTACCAGCACATCGTCTGGGCCTACGGCCTCCTCTGGGCGCTGTTCGCCGCCTACGGCCTGTTCCTCTGGCGGAAGTCCGCCCGCCTCCGCGCCGACATGGCCGACCTGCGCCGCGCGGTCGACCAGCGGGCCGGGGGCAAGGCGTGACCCTCGGCCACTTCCTCTACATCCCGGGCGTCCTGCTGCTCGGGGTGCTGATCGGCTACATCCTCGGCGGACGGGCCGCCGCCGCGGGCGCGGCCGACCGCGAGCTCCGCGACCGCCGCGCGGCTGCCCGAAGGGCCAGGTCCCAGGCCGAGCCCCCCGCCGCCCCGTAGCGGCCTCACGCCGCGGCCCGTGGCGCCGCCCCCTGCGCCCGTGGTATCCGGGGATCGTGTTCGACCCGACGTACACCGAAGAGCAGCAGGCCCTCCTCGAGACCGCGCGCAAATTCACGCGCGAGACGATCATCCCCGTCGCCCACGAGTACGACGAGGCGGAGAAATTCCCGCTCGACGTCTTCCAGGCCGCGTTCGACCTCAGCCTCGTCAACATCGAGCTACCGGAGGCCTACGGCGGCCTCGGCCTGCACACGCTCGACGGCTGCCTCGTCGCCGAGGAGCTCGCCTACGGCTGCGCCGCGATCGCGACCAGCATCATGTGCAACCACCTCGGCGCGCTGCCGCTGATCGTCGCCGGCAACGACGAGCAGAAGCGCAAGTTCCTGACCCCGCTGACCGAGAAGCTCGAGTTCATCAGCTACTGCTGCAGCGAGCCCGAGGCCGGCAGCGACGTCGCGGCGATGAAGACCCGCCTCGTCCGCGACGGCAACGGCTGGCGCCTCAATGGCCAGAAGCGCTGGATCACCAACGGCGGCCACGCCAAGTACTACACCGGCTTCGCCACCCTCGACCCGGCGCTCGGCCACCGCGGGATCACGGCGTTCGCGATCGAGCGCGACCGCCCCGGCGTCAGCGTCGGCAAGAAGGAGAAGAAGCTCGGCCAGCGCGCCTCGGAGACCTGCGACGTCCTGTTCGACGACGTCCCGCTGACCGACGCCGACATCCTCGGCGAGCCCGGCAAGGGCTTCTACATCGCCATGGAAGTGTTCGACAAGTCGCGGCCGATGATCGGGGCCCAGTGCGCCGGCATGATCCGCCGCTGCATGGACGAGTCGGCCCGCTACGCCAAGGAGCGCAAGACCTTCGGCAAGCCGATCGCCGAGCACCAGGCGGTCCAGTTCATGATCGCCGAGATGGCGATGGCCTACGAGACCGTCCGCCTGCTCTACAGCAAGGCCGCGTGGGAGGTCGACCGCGGGATCAAGCGCACCAACACCAGCGCGATCGCCAAGTGCATGGGCGCCGACCTCGCGGTCCGCAGCGCCACCGACGCCGTGCAGATCTTCGGCGGCTACGGCTACACCCGCGAGTACCCGGTCGAGAAGATCTACCGCGACGCCAAGCTGATGCAGATCTACGAGGGCACCTCGCAGGTCCAGCGGATGGTGATCGCCAAGAACATCCTGCTGCGGAGCTAGCGTGCAGCTCCCGATCGGCGTGTTCGACTCCGGCGTCGGCGGCCTGACCGTGCTCCGGGCGCTGCGCGCCGCCCTGCCGGGGGAGCGCTTCCTCTACCTGGGTGACACCGCCCGCCTGCCGTACGGCACCAAGAGCGGCGAGACCGTCACCCGCTACGCCGAGCAGGCCGCCCGCGTGCTCGTCGGCCGCGGGATCAAGCTGCTGGTCGTCGCCTGCAACACCGCCTCGGCCGTCGCGCTCGGCCACCTCGCCGCGGTGTTCGCACCGCTGCCGGTGCTCGGCGTGATCGAACCCGGGGCCGAGGCCGCCTGCGCCGCCTCCGTCACCGGCGAGATCGCCGTGATCGCGACCGAGGGCACCGTCCGCGGCGGCGCCTACGAGCGGGCGATCCGCGCCCGCCGCCCGACCGCCGCCGTGATCTCCCGGCCGTGCCAGCTGTTCGTCGCGCTCGCCGAGGAGGGCTGGGTCCGCGGCGCGATCGCCGAGGCCGTCGCCCGCCGCTACCTCGAGGCCCTGGTCGCCGAGCACCCCGGCGTCGACTGCCTCGTCCTCGGTTGTACCCACTTCCCCGTCCTGCGCGAGGCGATCGCCGCTGCCGTCGGGCCGCGGGTCGCCCTCGTCGACTCGGCCGAGCAGGCCGCCCGCGCCGTCGCCGGCTGCCTCGCGCGCACCGGCTTGCGCGCCCCGGCCGGCGGGGCCGGCGGGGCCCGGTTCCTTGCGACCGACGCCCCGGCCCGCTTCGCCCGCGTCGGGGCCGTGTTCCTCGGCGAGGGGATCGCCCCCGGCGACGTCGAACTCGTCGACCTCTGACGCCCGTCGGACCTGGCGCGTGGGTTTTGAGCTCCCTCCGGCGCCTCGGTCCCGTCGGCCGGCCCGTGTTTTTCGCGGACGAAGCGGGAAAGTCCGATCCGGGTCGGGCCCCGGAAGAGGCCGAGTCAGAGCAACATTCCCGTATTCAGTGCAGCTTTCGTTGTGATATACCCCCCGCTGGCATCGTGGCCGGTGCCCGAGGCGCTCGCCGTGACTGCAAGGAGCACCCTCCTGTGAAGACAAGCCGCTCGCTGCTCAAGTACTCGCTGTCCGTGCCGCTGGTGATCATCCCGCCGGCGGTCGCGGCGATGGCCCCGAACCTCGCTCTCGCGGCTTCCGACGTCACGATCAGCGGCGTCGTCACCGACCAGAAGAGCGGCCAGAAGATCTCCGGCGCCCTCGTGATCGCCCAGTGTACGTGCCTCCAGGGCGCGCGCGAGGTGATGACCAACGACGACGGTCTGTACACCTTCCGCAACCTGCCGCAGGGCAAGTACACGATCCAGGTCCTCTACCAGGACGCCAACGTCAACAAGACGATGGACGTCCCGCCCGGCGCCAAGATGCGGGCGAACTTCCAGATCGACCCGAAGCTGAAGTTCCGCGTCGACGTCGAGGTGACGACCAAGGTGAGCAACACCGGGTCGAACGTCACCAAGGTGAAGATGGACGAGGCGCGCAACATCCCGGTCGGCGGGACGAGCCGCGACTTCACCGCGGTCGTCGACATGTCGCCGACCGCGAGCCGCGACGCCGCGGGCATCCGCCTCGGCGGCACGACCGGCGCCGAGAGCAAGTACGTCGTCGACGGCCAGAACGTCACCAGCCCGGCGTTCGGCACCGTCGGCGCGACGATCGTCCAGGAGTTCATCGACGAGGTCGAGGTCGTCGAGGGCGTGTTCGACGCCGAGTACGGCGGCGCCGCCGGCGGCCTCGTCCGCGCCCGCCGCCGCGGCGGCAGCAACAAGCACCGCGGCGTCGTCCTGATGCGCTTCACCCCGCGCATCGCCGACCCGCGCTTCATCAGCGCGACCGACGAGTCGCTGCGCGTCGCCGAGATCCCCAACTACGAGGGTCAGGGCGTCATCCAGGTCTCGGGCCCGATCATCAAGGACAAGCTGTTCTACTCGGTCGGCGTCGCGCCCGACGGCGGCAACAACTCGCTCGTCCAGTCGTTCTACAAGCGCCGCGACAAGGACCGCTCCGGCGGCTACGAGGAGTGCCCGTACGAGAACGGCACCAACGACTGCGCCGCCAACGGCAACTACATCGACTCGGTCAAGTTCGCCGAGCAGAAGTTCCGCACCGGCCGCTTCAACATCCAGTGGAACGCGGTCCTCGACTGGCAGATCAACCCGAAGCACCGCCTGCGCCTCGGCGGCGGCGGCGGCCCGGGCTTCCGGCGCCGCAGCTTCCGCCAGCCGGCCGGCTCCGAGCCGAACTCGTTCGGCACCAACCCGAACCAGACCCTCGGCGGCGCCTCGCGCGTCGGCTCGGGCGTCGTCAACGACAGCTTCGGCAGCGACTACGGCAACGGCACCAACGTCGGCCTCGAGTACGAGGGCCGCGTCGCCAACGACAAGCTCGAGATCGACGCGCAGGTCGGCTACTCGCGGTTCGTCGGCCAGCAGGCGTGGAAGCTCGACAACCCCGAGCTGAAGAACATCCCGGTCACCCAGGAGACCGACAGCCAGGGCCGCAACCTCTACGACCAGCTCGACCGCGACGGCGCCGTCCGCCTGGTCAACGGCGTCGACGAGGCGTGCAACAACGCCAACCTGCCGGGCCTGACCTGCCCGACGCGCGTCTGGCTGTCGGGCGGCATCGGCTCGTACGCGAGCTCGGTCCAGGACCGCGTCGGCGGCCTGCTCCACCTGACGCACTTCCTCAGCGGCAAGAAGGCCGGCGCGCACCAGCTCAAGTACGGCACCGAGATCGACCACCTGCGCTTCAAGCAGAGGTCGACGTACTCGGGCAGCAACGAGGGCGACTTCTACCGCAACTGCGGCCCGGGCCAGGTCGACCTCGGCGAGGCCTGCTGGGACCCGGCGTCGAGCAGCTACCTGATCGACACCTCGACGCGCGTCAACAACAACCGCGCGATCCTCGTCGACGCCGACAACCCGGACAACCGGCGCTCGCTCGGCTACGGCCGCGTCCGCTACGAGCAGGAGGACCTGCGCGCGATCGCCACCCCGATCGGCGCCGGCATCCGCGCCCCGGCGTACGACACGACGCTGACGACCCAGAACTACGCGATCTTCCTGCAGGACAAGTGGTCGATCCTCTCCAACCTGTACCTCAACGCCGGCGTGCGCTGGGAGATGCAGGACATGAAGGACGTGTTCGGCCGGCGCAACATCTTCATCTACGACAACGTCGCGCCGCGCGTCAGCATCGTCTACGACTGGACCGACGAGGGTAAGAGCCGCCTGTACGCCTCGTACGGCTGGTTCTACCAGCAGCTCCCGGTGCTCCTGAACGCCCGCGCGTTCGGCGGCCTCGTCAACGTCAACCGCAACTACCGCGCCTCCGACTGCGCCACCCCGGTGCTGATCGGCGGCGAGGCGAAGGACCGGTCGATCAACGGCGCCCCGACCGAGTACTGCACCGACTTCAACCAGAGCACCACCGGCCTGACCGCCGGCGCCGTCGTGCCCAACCTCAAGGGCATGTACACCCAGAAGTTCTCGCTCGGCTACGACCAGGAGGTCGTCGAGGACCTCGTCCTCGGCGTCCGCTGGCAGCACGAGGACCTCGGGCGCGCCGTCGAGGACGTGTCGACCAACGGCGGCCTCAACTTCATCATCGCCAACCCCGGCGAGTCCGTCTCGGCGTCCGACATCGCCCGCCAGCAGGAGCGCTGCACCTCGCTGCAGAACCAGTTCGACGCGCTGTCCGGCACCCCGGACGACCCGCAGCGCGACATCCTCGCCCGCGAGCTCAACCGCTGCAACTTCCTCGCCGACGCGTTCACCAAGGTCGGCTCGCTCTACACCAAGCCGGTCCGCAACTACGACGCGTGGGTGTTCAACGTCACCAAGCGCTTCGCCAAGAACTGGACCCTGCAGGCGAGCTACATCTACAGCCGCCTGATCGGTAACTACGACGGCTTCGTCGACCGCAACACCGGTGCGATCAACATCGGCTCGAGCACGACCTACGACATCCCCGAGCTGGTCCGCAACAGCTACGGCCCGCTGTGGGACAACCGCCCGCACCAGGTCAAGCTCGACGGCTTCTACATGTTCGACCTCAAGAAGGCCGGCCGCCTGACCCTCGGCCTCAACCTTCGCTACCAGTCGGGCGCGCCGATCAGCGTGTTCGCGGACAACAACCGCTACTCCGGCCTGTTCCTCGTCTACGTCCTGCCGCGCGGCGCCGGCGGCCGCCTCGAGCCCAACTACTACGCCAACCTCGGCATCAGCTACGCCTACCCGCTGCCCGGCGAGGTCGAGCTCGAGTTCACCGCCCGCCTCGTCAACATCACCAACGCCCGCGCCGTGCTCCGCGTCGACGAGACCTACTCGTTCGCCCAGGGCCGCGCGATCGCCGGCGGCGACCTCGACGACCTCAAGCATGCCAAGGTCCAGAGCCCCAACGCCCCGACCTCGTTCTTCCAGCGCGGCATCCTGCCCCCGCAGGGCAACTTCCTGGTCACCACCGTGTTCCAGGTCCCGCTGAGCGCCCAGTTCGAGCTCCGCCTGCGCTTCTAGCCCCTGGCCCGCACCGCCCGGTGCGCCGCCGACAGACCCCGGCTCGCCCCGCGCGCCGGGGTCTTCTGTCTTCAGGGTCATGCCCCAAGGGCCCTGCGCCGGGGGCCAGGTCTCCGCGTGCGGACGTCTGGTCGAAACCGAGCGACCTGTGGTCTGCTGGGGCGTGATGCACCGCTGGTCCCTCGGCCTCCCCCTCCTCGTCGCGCTCGGCTGCGGCGAACCATCCGGCGAAACGATCGACTCCGCGACCGCGGCGAGCAGCGGCGAGACGACCGCCGCGCCGACCGGCGGCAGCACCGAGGCGGCGACGACGTCCGGCGCGACCGCGGCGACGACCGGCGGCATGGGCGGCTCGGCGTCGACCGACGCGACGACCGGCGCGGTCGACCCGACGACGAGCGGCACCGGCCCCGACACGACCGGCGGCCCCGACAAGCCGGTCCGCTGCGGCGACCCGCCGCCGGACGGCGCGGAGCTCGCCCCGGAGATCCCCGCCTACGGCGGCTCGTGCCCGACGATCGAGACCGGCTACATGGACGGCCAGGCGTTCAACGTGCTGCCGCAGACGGTCGACGGCCAGACCTTCGAGCGCAAGTTCCTGGTGATCGTCCCCGAGGATCTGCAAGACGACGAGACGCTGCCGGTCGTGTTCCTGTGGCACTGGCTCGGCGGCGACGCCCAGGACTTCTACGACCGCGGCGACGTGCAGAACGCCGCCAACCAGAAGCGCTTCATCGCCGTGATCCCCGAGGCGCGCGACGGCGTGCTGTTCAAGTGGCCGTTCTCGATCCTCGACCCGCAGTCGTCGCTCGACGCCGAGTTCCAGTTCTTCGACGACATGCTCTCGTGCGTCCACGAGCAGTTCAACGTCGACAAGGAGTGCGTCTCCTCGACCGGCGTCAGCGCCGGCGCGCTGTTCACCTCGCAGCTCGCGGGCGGCCGCGGCGAGCGCCTCGCGTCGTTCATGAGCCTGTCCGGCGGGACAGGCGGCCTGACCGTCAAGCCGTGGACGACCCCCGAGCACAAGATGCCGGCGATGGTCCTGTGGGGCGGCGAGGGCGACTTCTGCATCGCCGTCGACTTCGCGGCGACCTCGAAGGACCTCGAGAAGAACCTGACGGCCGGCGGCCACTTCGTCGTCGAGTGCATCCACAACTGCAACCACTCGACCCCGCCGTTCCCGGTCCCCGAGGGCATGACCACCTTCGCGCCGCTGTGGGACTTCTTCCTCGACCACCCGTACTGGCTCGGCCCCGGCGAGTCACCCTACAACGACCACGGCCTGCCCGCGTCGATGCCCGACTGGTGCGCGGTCGGGGTCGGCAACGCGGTCCCGCCGGCCGAGCCCTGCGACAAGAACGAGTGCATGTGAACTCGTGCCCGCCGCCGGCCCGCGCGGCGCGTTGCATCGCCGGCCGCGCGGCGGCATCCTCAAGGCCGATGTCCCGGGCTCGCCTCGTCCCGCTCCTGGCCGCGCTCGCCGGCTGCACCGACCCGACCGCCACGACCACCGACGCGGGCCCGTCGACGACCGGCGACGCGAGCACGCCTGGCACCACCGGCACCACCGGCACGACCGGCGCCCCCGAGCCGACCTCCGAGCCGACCGGCCCCGGCTCGACCGGCTCGACCGGCGAGCCCGGGTTCGACCCGCCGGCGCCGGTGTGCGGCAACGGCTATCTCGAGGGCGACGAGGAGTGCGACGACGGCAACCGCGTCGACGACGACGCCTGCACCAGCGCCTGCACGGTGCCGTGCGGCCTCGCGGCGCAGGTGCTCGCGCTCGCCCCGTCGGCCCAGTCCGAGCTGTGGGCCGTCGCCGTCGCGCCCGCCCCCGACGGCGGCGTGGTCGTCGTCGCCCGCCAGCGCGAGATCACGGCCGACATGGAGGGCATGCAGACGATCGGCCTCGTGCGCACGCGCGTGCTCCGCTACGGCGCCGACCTCGGCGTCGCCTGGGATCGCCTGCTCGACCCCGCCGACGCGTCGCTCGCGCCCGGCGGCGTGGTCGTCGACGCGGCCGGCGACGCGTACATCGCCGCGACCGTCGACGGACCTGACCTCGAGGACATCCTGGTCGTCAAGCTCGCCGCCGACGACGGCGCGCCGGTGTGGACCGTCACGCACGACGGCGCCGCGACGATGAGCGAGGACCTCGCCCAGGGCCTCGCGCTCGCGCCCGACGGCGACGTCGTGGTCGCCGGCCGCGCCCGCGAGCTCGACGGCGACGACGACGTGTGGGTCCGCAAGCTCGCCGCGAGCGACGGCGGCGCGCTGTGGACCTCGACCTGGTCCGGCGTTGGCAACGGCGAGTTCTCGGTCGACGGCGGCGGCCGCCTCGCCGTCGCCCCCGACGGCGCGGTCTACGTCGGCGCCCGCGAGTACGTCGACTTCAACACGACCGAGGGCGTGCTGCTGCGCTTCCCCGCGGGCGGCGGCAAGGCCGAGTGGGTGTTCTCGCCGCTCGCCGACGGCACCGACCACATCCACGTCGCCGGGTGGGTCTCGGCCGACAAGGACGGCAACGCGCTCGTGTCGATCCACCGCACCAGCGGCGCCGCCCCGACCTTCTGGCTGTACAAGGTCGACCCGGCCGGCGAGGTCCTGTGGCAGCGCGACCTCGCCTACTTCCAGGACGCGGGCGACCGCTGGAGCCTCGACGGCGCCGCCTTCGACGCCGCCGGCAACGTGTTCGTCACCGGCAACCTGCGCGTCAAGGACAAGACCGCCCAGCTGACCTACTTCCAGAGCTGGACCGCCCGCCTCGACCCCGCCGGCGAGCGCCGCTGCCAGATCTACTACACCGCCGAGAGCATGGACCTCGTCCCGCCCTCGCTCTACGCCTTCGACGCCGCGCTCGCCGGCGACGGCACCGGCATCGTCGGCGGCCAGCAGCTGCAGAACGAGGAGCAGCAGCTGTGGGTCGGCCTGTTCCGCCCGTGACGCCGGTCTACTCGAGCCGCACGATCGCCGCCCCGTCGACCTGCGCGCGCACCGTGCCACCTGTCTTCAGGGTCAGCTGACCGATCGCCCCGACGTCCGGCAGCGCCGCGACGACCATCACCGCGTCGCTGTCCGGGATCGCCCGCACCGCCGCCGCCTCGACCTGCACGACCCCGCCCGCGGCGAACTCGAGCACGCTGTCGTCGGTCCGCGCCGGCACCGCCCCGCGGGTCGTGTACCAGTGGGCCTGGCCGCCCGGCGTCAGCGTCCCGACGACGATCGGCCGCCCCGCGCCTTCGCCCGGCGCCTGCATGTCCCACGCCGTCAGCGCCTTGATCGTGTCGAACGTCAGCTCCCACCCGAAGTCGGACACCCACGACTGCGAGCAGTAGCTCATGTAGTCGCGGAAGCCGGTCGGCGAGCGCATCTGCGTGTCGTGGATCCCGTAGCCCCACACCCCGATCCGGCCGTTCGAGTGCGGGTAGGCCGGATCGATCCCCGCCTCGCCGCCGCTGCAGCGGATGTGGTAGCGGCCCTGGCAGTGCCCGACCTCGTGGACGAACGTCTCGGCCGCCGCGGCGCCCGAGCCGAGGTAGCGGCCGGTCGAGATCCGCTGGAACGCGAAGCCCTCGGTCGGCGCGTCGGGGATCCCGTACGCCTGCCCGAGCAGCCCCGGCGGGTAGCCGTCGCAGCTCTCGATCAGCCCGTAGTAATAGAGGTTGGCGGGCGGCATCTCCTTGGCCCGCAGCTCGCCGAGCGCCGTCAGGATGCTGACGAACCCGTCGTCGGCGGTGCCGATCGGCTTGCCGTAAGGCATCGGCTCGTGCAGCGTCAAGATCGCCTGCTCGACCGGGTTGTGCTGCTCGAGCGCGCGCTGCATCGCCGCCAGGTCGGCCTCGGTGACCGTCGGCGTGCAGGTCATCCCGTCGACGGTGTGGGCGATCGGCACGATCGCGACCTTGATCTCCATCGGCGCGTCGTCGACGACCAGCGTCCCGCGCCCGGGCAGCGGCAGGACCGGCGGCGGGTCGCTGACCTCCCCGGTCGCCAGCGACACGTCGGGCTCGAGCGCCTCGATCCGGTACTGCAGCCCCGGACGGACGAAGCTCGCCGGCAACTCCCACGAGAACGTCGTGAACAGGTCGCCGTCGTTGCTCGGCCCGTCGACCATCGTCTTGAACTCGTCGACGCGGGTCTCGCCCTCGGGTGTCCAAACGGTCAGGCGTCCGATCAGCTCGCGCGGCGTGAAGTCGGCGTGCAGCAGCCAGTCGGCGCGCAGCACCGTCTTGCGCCCGCCGATCAGCCGCGCGCCGTACTGCTCGGGTGGCAGCTCGAGCCCGTCGCGGACGATCTCGACCTGGACCGCCTGGTTCGCGGTCACCCGCGTCAGCCGCAGCCCGCGGGCGTACTCCAGCGCGGGCACCGCGTCGCCGGTGCTCGTGCCGTCGTCCGTCGTCGCGCCGGTCGTCGGCGCGCCGGTCGAGCCGTCGCCGGTCGTCGATCCGCCGGTGTCCGCGGTCGTGCCTCCGGTCGTCGCCGGCGGATCGTCGGCGCACGCGGGGAAAAAGCCGAGCGTGACGAGGGCGGGGGCCAGGGCGAGGCGGGCGAGGCGGGGACGCACCATCACCGCCTCAGCCTACCACCGATGGCCGCGCGCGAGCATCCGCCCGGAGGCGGCGCCGGGCGCCGCTTCTTGCCGCGCGGGGATCCCCGCGGGTCGTCCCCGCGCGCCCCGCAAAAGGCCCCCGGCGGCCCCCGGGACTGCTTGCAGGTGCAAGCCGGTCGGGGCTATAGGGGAAAGTGCTGTGAAGCTGATCCGCCGCGTCTCCCTCGGCCTGCGCGAAGGCTCCTCCGACAAGGTCTACATCGTCGACCTGTGCGAGGTCAGCAAGGGCAAGTTCGTCGTCAACTTCCAGTTCGGACGGCGCGGCGCCCCGCTCAAGGACGGCACCAAGACCGACTCCCCCGTCGGCGAGGCGACCGCCCGCTCGGTGTTCGCCAAGCTCGTCGACGAGAAGAAGCGCAAGGGCTACAGCGAGACATCGGAGGCGGCCGCGGTCGCGCGCGGGCTCGGCGGCGCGGCGCCCTCGGAGACCTCGACCGTCGCGGCGCCTGTCCGCGGGGCCAGCTCCGCCGCGCGCCCGGCCTCGCCGGAGGAGTCGATCCTCGCCCGCCTGCAGGGCGGCGGCGGCAAGAAGCCGTGGCCGCCGGCGCGCGCGGTCTGGCGCGCCGGCCAGGCCCGCCTGCGCGCCGCCGTGCCGCACATGATCGGCCTGATCGGCAGCGGCGACGTCACCCTCGACTACTGCATCGCCTGGGCGCTCGCCCGCTGCGGCGACGCCTCGACCTTCGACGAGCTGAGGCGCCTGCGCAAGGAGCCCGGCATGACGCCGGCGGACCTCGACAAGGCGCTCGCGTTGTTCATCCCGCGGGCGATGAAGAGCGACACCGTGCAGCGGATGGTCCTCGAGATGCTGCGCGCGTGGAGCGACGAGCTGCGCGCCGCCGTCGCCGAGCGCGCCCGCCAGGCCCTGCCGCCGGCGCTGCGCAACGCGGCGACCCGCGGCGACGGCGAGGCCTTCGCCGGGATCCTGCTCGCCGTGCTGGCCGGCGACAGCGCGGTGCTCGAGCACGTCTACCGGATCGACGACGAGACGGTCCGCCCGGGCCTGCTCGCCGGCCTGCGGACGATCCCGCTCCAGGTCGGCAGCTTCCGCCACGTCCGCCACGTCTTCAAGATGGCCGAGGTCCGCGGCGACGCCGAGGTCTTCGGCCTGCTCGCCTACCGCTTCGAGAAGGTCCAGGCGACCTTCACCTCGCGCTCCAACATGTACCTCGGCGGCCGCTGGACCGACGTCAGCAAGGAGCTCAAAAAGCCCGACAGCCGGCTCGCCTACTCGAGCAAGACCCGGACCTACCTGCGCCGCCGCGTGTTCCGCTCGCTGCACGGCCTCGCCGAGGCCGGCGACGCGCTCGGCTACGTCAAGATGGCCGTCGGCGTGCTCCTGCCGTTCAGCGACGCCGACGCCCAGGAGGTCCGCACGGCGACCCGCTACGGCTGGGGGTCGAACAAGGTCGTCCGCTGGGACTCCTTCGCCGCCTACCACGCGTTCAACGCGATCCTCTTCGGCGGCAACAGCCCGCGCTACGAGCTGCGCCCGAAGACCGCGACCTGGCGCTGCCGCCAGAACTACAAGCCCGGCGACCCGGCCCCGCCCGCGCGCGAGGAGGCGTTCCCGCAGGCGTGGGACCAGGTCCCCGTCGGCCTGATGCACCTGCTGGCCGAAAGTTCCTGCTCCTTGGTCCATGAATTCGCGACCAGGGCGATCCGCGCCAACAAGCCGTTCCTGTCCGAGCTCGACCTCGACGCGATCGTCATGCTGCTCGAGCGCCCCTACGCGGTCACCGCCCAGCTCGGCTTCGACCTGGCGAAGGACCGCTACGACCCGAGCCACCCCGACCACACGCTGATCGCCGCGGTCGCCAACTGCGCCGTGCCGGCCGCCCGCAAGCTCGCGCACGGGTGGATCGACGCCGACCGCCGCCGGTTCCAGGACGCCCACGACCTCCTGCTCTCGCTCGTGCTGTCGAGGCACGCCGACACCCGCGTCTACGCGCGCGTGCTGCTGTCGAGCCTCGTGTTCTCCGCCGGGACCGCCGAGCCGCTGATCGCCCGGATCGTCGCCGGCCTGGTCGGCCTGCCCGACACGCCCGAGGCCGAGGCGATCGCCGGCGACGCCGCCGAGACGATGATGCGCGCGTTCGCCCGGCCCCTGCGCAGCATCGGCCTGCACGTCGTCCGCGACCTCGTGCTCCACCCGCTCGCCGGCGTGCAGACGCTCGCCGCCAACATCCTCCTGGGCCACGACACGCGCCCCGAGGACCTGCCCGAGGACCTGATCGCCGCGCTCGCGGTCGGCAGCAACCACGCCGCGGTCCGCAGCCTCGGGATCCGGCTGTTCGGCGAGCTGCCCGACGCCGCACTCGCCGCGCGCCAGACCCTGATCCTCGCGTTCTTGACCTCGCCCCAGGCCGACCAGCGCGACGCGATCCGCCCGGTCGTCCAGCGGCTCGCCTCGCGCGACGCGGCGTTCGCCGCCGCGATCGTGCCGCCGCTGCTCGCCGCGCTGATCGGCAAGGAGTCGGTCGAGGGCCTCCACGGCTTCCTCCTGCGCCTGCTCAAGGCCGACCTCGAGGCCGCGCTCGGCGGCGTCGACAAGGACCTGGTGCTGCGCCTGCTCCGCGCCAAGACCTCGGCCGCGCAGGAGCTCGGCGGGATCCTGCTCGCGCGCAACGTCGACCCGGCGACCCTCTCCGTCGCCGAGGTCGCGCGCCTCGGCAGCCACGAGATCCTGTCCGTCCGCCAGGCCGCGTGGAGCTTCTACGACCGGAGCGTCGCGCGGATCAAGCAGGAGCTCGCGGTCGCGATCAAGCTGCTCGACGCCAAGTGGGACGACTCCCGCGCGTTCGCCTTCCAGTACTTCCGCGAGCGCCTGCAGCCCGGCGACTGGCCGCCCGACGTGCTCGTCGCCGTCGCCGACTCGGTCCGCCCGGACGTCCAGGCGTTCGGCCGCGAGATGATCACCCGCTGCTTCCGCGAGGAGGACGGCCAGGAGTACCTGCGCCGCCTCAGCGAGCACCCCTCGGCCGACGTCCAGCTGTTCGCCACCAACTACCTCGAGCAGTACGCCGCCGGCTCGACCGAGCGCCTGCGCGAGCTGACGCCGTACTTCCTCGGCGTGCTCTCGCGGGTCAACCGCGGGCGGGTCGCCAAGGCGCGGGTGTTCCGCTTCCTCACCGAGGAGGCGCACAAGAGCCCCGAGGCGGCCCGGCTGGTCGCCGAGCTGATGACCCGGCAGAGCCTGACGATGGCGATCGGCGACAAGGCGGCGAGCATCGTCGCGATGGTCGAGGTGCGCGAGCGCTTCGGCGCGATCGACATGCCGATCGAGATCAAGCGGCCGCCGGTGCGGACGAAGGAGGCGCGCAGTGGAGTTTGAGTACCGCTACCACGGCAGCACCGCGGTCGACTCGTCGGCGCGGTCGACCAGCATGTCGTTCTCGCCGGACACCCGGCGCGAGCCGACCTACTTCGTCGGCGAGCTCGGCAAGTGCCTCGAGTTCCGCGAGGCGATCTCGGCGCTGCACGACGTCGTCGTCAGCGACCTGCGGTGGAAGCCGAAGGACAGGACCGAGTACAAGGCGTGGCTCGCCCAGCAGGAGCAGGTCAACTGGCAGCAGGTCGCGGCCCAGCGCGCGCGCAACGCCGCCGACATCAAGCGCCTGCAGGACGAGCTCGACCAGATCAACCGCACGCACACCGCGCGGATGGACGCCTACTACAAGGCGAAGCGGCGCTACTTCGACTACCTGTACCAGAAGGACCGCGACGCCTGGTTCGTGCTCGACCCGGTGATCACCGTCCACCCGGACGAGGTCTTCTTCGAGTGCTTCTCGCAGGACGAGTCGACCTACGGCCGGCTCGGCGCCGGCTACGAGGTCTTCCGCGAGATCAAGCAGTTCGCCTGCGGCACGACCAACATCGACTACTCGGCCGAGCTCTACGACGAGTTCCAGAAGATCCGCCGCTACAAGCAGACGATGTTCACCGTCGACCCCTCGGGCTTCGAGGTCCAGACGACCGGCGAGGACGAGTTCAAGGAGCTCAAGATCGACCTGCCCGACTCGTGGGTCCGCGGCTTCCTGCAGGTCAGCTCGGCGATGACCCTGCCGACGATCTCGTTCGACCTGCACCCGATGGACGTGCACAACCTGTGCTTCGTCCTCCGCCGCCACAAGGAGAAGGTCGGGCCGCGCAGCCTGCGGTACAAGCTCAGGCCCGGCCACCCGGTCAAGGTCGTGTTCGAGCCGTGGAACACCGAGGTCGTGTTCCCGCGCTCGATCTTCACCGGCGACAAGGAGCACGAGGTCCGGGTGTGGGGCCGCCGCCGGATCCTGATCCTCGAGCGCCTGATCCAGCTCGCCAGGAGGTTCACGGTCCACCTGCTCGGGACCGGCCTGCCGTCGTTCTACATCGCCGACCTCGGCGACATGAACTTCACGCTCGGCCTGTCCGGCTGGACCGCCAACGACTGGTCGACCGCGGGCAACTTCGACCTGATGGCCCCGCGCGCGAGCGTCGACGAGTTCACCAAGCGCCGCGTGTTCGAGGGCCTCAAGAAGCGGTGGTTCATGAAGCCCGACGAGCTCGCGCGCGAGCTCGACCTCGACCGCGCCGCCGTCTACGGGGCGCTCGCCGCCTACACGCAGGCCGGCCGGGCGATGTACGACCTCGACAAGCACGTCTACCGGGTGCGCGAGCTCAGCCGCGACCCGCTGCCGATGGCCAAGCTGCGGTTCGCCAACGAGCGCGAGGAGGCCGCGCAGCGGCTGATCCAGCAGAACGCCGTCACGGTGCGCAGCGCGAACGAGGGCGGCCCGGGCGGGATCCAGCTGCGCGGTCGCGTCCGCGACGGCTCGCGCACCTACGACCCCGAGCTGGTGATCGACCGCGACGAGCGGCTCGCCAGCGCCGCGTGCACCTGCAACTTCTACACGCAAAATAAGCTGTACAAAGGCCCGTGCGAGCATATACTGGCCCTGCGGATCCAGCATCGGCGCACCCGGCCCGACGCACTCTGACACCGCGCCCGACTGTCCGTCCCGACCGTCCCCCGTACCGCAACCAAGCGAGGCGACCGAAGCACCACGAGTTTCGTCATGACAACGGCGGAGGCCGAGCCTAGCAACCCGGACGGTGGATCGCCGTCCATGCGACATGCTCGTGCACGCATCACTGGCCCGCTCTTTACTGTGCGTACCATCGGGCTACCGTCGCTATTCCGGTGTGACTTCCGTGAAGTGATTGAGCGACGGTAGCCCGGGTACGCTTGAGTTGAGCGGTCCAGTCCTGGGAGCCTTCGTAGGGACCGAGGCCTCCGCCGTTGTCATGACACCTTAATCTCCCCATGGCCGGCCAACCGACATCCCGCGAGGCGCTCTACGAGCGGATCCGCAACACGTCGAAGGAGGAGGTCATCCTCGAGGAGATGATCCGCCTCGGTTTCTGGCCGGCGCAGGGTCAGATCCCGAAGGACCCGGCCGACGAGATCCGGCGCCGCGGCGAGCTCGAGCGCCAGCTCGGGGAGCTGCGGGAGAAGGCGCGGCGGCTGTACAACGAGAAGGCGCTGATCGCCGAGCAGCGCAAGCAGCGGCTCGCCGCCTCGCGCCAGAAGCAGAAGGAGACCAAGGCCCGCCGCGAGCGCGAGCGCCAGGAGCGGGCCGCGAAGTGGGCCGCCCGCAAGTCGGGCGAGATCCTGTACCTCGGCGAGGATGTCTCGGGGGGCCTGTCCCACAAGACATCCGACGCGAAGAAGCTGCAGGAGGCCGGCCTGCCGGTGCTCGCCAGCGCCGAGGAGCTGGCGCGGGCGATGGGCGTCGAGGTCAAGGCGCTGCGCTTCCTCGCCTACAACCGCCGGGTCTCGCGGGTCTCGCACTACCGCTGCTTCCTCCTGGCCAAGAAGACAGGCGGCCACCGCCTGATCTCGGCGCCGATGCCCCGCCTCAAGAAGGCCCAGACGTGGGTGCTCGAGCACATCCTCGAGAAGGTCGCGCTGCACGGCGCCGCCCACGGCTTCGTCGTCGGGCGCTCGATCGTCTCCAACGCGCGGCCCCACGTCGGCGCCGACGTGGTGATCAACCTCGACCTCAAGGACTTCTTCCCGACGGTCTCGTTCCCGCGGGTCAAGGGCGCGTTCGTCCGCCTCGGCTACAGCGAGGCCGTGGCGACCGCGCTCGCGCTCGTCTGCACCGAGCCCGACGTCGACGAGGTCGCGCTCGACGGCCAGACCTTCTACGTCGCCAGGGGCCAGCGCCACCTGCCCCAGGGGTCACCCGCGAGCCCGGCGATCACCAACGTCCTGTGCCGCCGGCTCGACCGCCGCCTGCAGGGCCTCGCCGACGCGCTCGGCTTCGTCTACACCCGCTACGCCGACGACCTGACCTTCAGCGCCCGCGGCGACGCGGCCGGCAGCAAGTTCGTCGGCAAGCTGCTGCGCGGCGTCGCCGACATCGTCGCGCACGAGGGCTTCGCCGTGCACCCGGAGAAGACCCGCGTGATGCGCCGCGGCCGGCGTCAGGAGGTCACCGGCGTCGTCGTCAACGACAAGCCCGGCGCCCCGCGCGACGAGCTGCGCCGCTTCCGCGCGACCCTGTTCCAGGTCGAGAAGGACGGCCCCGCCGGCAAGCGCTGGGGCGCCAGCGCCGACGTGCTCGCCGCGCTGCACGGCTACGCCTGCTTCGTCTCGATGATCGACCCGCAGCGCGGCCAGCCGCTGCTCGCCCGCGTCCGCGCCGTGCTCGCCAAGCACGGCAAGGGCCCGCGCCAGCCCCCGCCCGGCGGGACCGGCGGCGACAAGCCGCGCACCCCCGAGCCGCCGAAGGGTGAGACCGCTGCCCCCGAGCCCAAGCCGGCCGCCCCGGCCTCCCCTGCCAAGAAGCCCGGCTGGAAGCTGTTCTGAACGAGCAGGCCCCGCGCCGTCTCGCGTGCGTCCGCTAGGCCCCGGTCGCACGCCACCGAGCGAGGCGCCAGGGCGCCCCGCGCCGTCACCCGACGAGCGCCCTACAGCCCGTTGAGCGCATCGACCACCTCGAACAGGTCGCCGTGCTCATAGAAATCGACCGCGACGAAGTTCGTCACGTCGCCGGCCTCCTGCATGCACTGGGCCGCGCGCGCGTGCAGCACCTCGAACTGGTTGACGTCCATCGCGTCGCCCTCGGACGGCAGACCGAGGTCGGTGCTGACCCAGTGGTTGAGCAAGAACAGCGGGTTGCTCTTGTCGCCGCGGTTCAGCTCGCACGAGAACTCGGACGGGTCGTTGAACGAGTACGGGGTGTCCCACGCGACGTCCCACACGTGATGGAACCACGCGGGCGGCGGCCCGCCGCTCTCCGCGGTGACGACCAGGCGGGTGTCCGCCGCGATCATCTCGCCGAGCGTCGGGAACGGCCCGCCCGCGTACGTGAACGCCAGCTGGTCGAGCCCGACGGCTGCGAGGTCGGCGACGATCGCGTCGACCGGCGCGCTGTCCTGATAGATGATCGTGATCACCTCGCGCGGGTTGGCCGCGAGGAAGTCGGCGATGTCGGCGAGCACGTCGAGGTGGACCAGCTCCCCGAGCAGGCACGGGCCGTGGCACAGGATCACGCTGTCGCCGTCCATCTCGACGTCGAGCATCAGGCCGCGCACGCCGTCGGCGAGCTGCGCGGCGACCGGGCGGATCTGGTTGGCGTTGAACAGCCCGAAGCCCTCCTCGGTCGCCGCGAAGCTGTTGTGCGTCATCGGGAACACGACCTCGTCGTACGGGCGCGCGCACAGCTCGACGTGACCGTTGCACGGCAGCACGTCGCCGCCGGTGGTGCTCGCGTCGCCGGTCGTGCCGGGGTCGGCGGTGGTGCCCGCGTCGCCGGTGACGCTCGCGTCGCTGTCCGTCACGGGCGTGTCACCGCTCGACGTCGGCGCCGGCTCGCCGGTCGTCGGGTCCGCGGCGGATGTCGCCGCGGTCGAGCCGGCCTCGGTCGTCGAGGAGGTCCCGGCGGTCTCGGTGGTCTCGGAGCCGGCGCCCGGCGGGCTGCAGCCCGCGAGCGCGAGGACGAGGAGGGGAGCCTTCGCGCGCATCGTTCCAGCATAGGCGACAGGCCGCGCGCTCCGCCACGGCCGGCACCTGCGGAATCGGCGCGGGACTCGGTCCGATCAGAGCCGGCGAGAGCGGGTCTGGCGGCCCGTCGAGCTCGCGGGCGCGGTCACGGGCGGCGGGCCGCCGCCGCGCCAGGCCGCCGCGAGGGCGCCGAGGGTCCGGACGGCCTGGTCCTGGCGCAGGTCGAGCTGGTCCCGGCCGCGCATGTCGGCGATGTACTCGTCGAGCGTCCGGCCGCCGCCGGTGATCGCCAGCGCGCCGAGCATGACGTCGATGATCGCCTTCGGGTCCTCGATCCGGAGGATGTGCGGCTGCGGCAGCACCTCGCCCCACTGGCGTAGGATCACCTCGTCGCTGTAGTTGGCGTAGTCCGGGTTGTCGGCGATCGCGCGCTCGGGCGGGCGCTGGCTCGGGTCGTAGGAGAACTCGAGGATCGGGACCTCGCTGTCCTTGCCGGTCTCGCCCTTCTCCGAGATCACCTTGGTGAAGTGCTGGACCTGCCCGTTGATCTCGACCTCGACGCGGAACTGCGTCGGCCGGTGGTCGCGCTCGTGGAACCGGTAGTTGTGGACGAACACGCGGTAGGTTCCGCGCGGCGCGGTGCCGCGGACCCACTGCACGTTCTCGACCGGCTTGGTCGTCTCGCCGCGGACGTTCATGTCGACGTCGAGCCAGCCGCCGCACTGCGAACGCTTGTGGCCGTAGAAGATGTGCTCGCCCGCCGGCGTGACGACGTGCAGGTCGAGGTCGTTGGTGTTGTCCCAGATCAGCGAGGCGCGGATGTCGACCCCCTCGTAGCGGCCGCCGGCCGCGAGCACGCGCTGGCGGATCTCGGCGTCGATGTCCTGCTTGCGCTCGGCCATCGACTTCTGCGGGTAGATGAAGAACGTGTGGAACTTGTCCTGCAACTCGCGGAAGATCGCGTGGCTGTCGACGCCGTCGGCGCCGGGCTCCTCGTAGCCGTCGCGCGGGTCGCCGACGAGCACCGGCTGGGCCTCGGGCATCGGGTGGCCGAGCACGCGCCGGACCTGCTCGGCGCTGACCTTCGGGTAGAACCCCTCGTCGCCGAGGAAGAAGAAGTAGCCCTTCGCGCCGCGCTCGAGGCTGGCGAGCTTGGTGTGGCGGGCGTAGTAGTAGGCCGCGAGCTCGTACGACTCCTGGCCCGATCCGCCGCCGCCCTCCTCGATCCAGATCTTGCTCAGCGCCTCGTCGAGCCGGTTGTCGGCCTCGAACTGGCCGATCTGCAGCGGGGCCTTGTCGCCCGAGGTCGCGTCGCCGATCGCGCAGAAGCTGATCGCGGCGCCGGGGACGTAGCCCTTGAGCTCGATCTGGCCGATGAACATCGGCAGCTTGTTGTAGATGATCCGCGTGTCGTCGCCGCGCGAGCGCGTGACGTCCATCGCCACGACGATCGGGGTCGGGTTCATGCACTCGCGCAGCTTGCCGAACGCGTTCAGCAGCGGATGTACGCCGCGCGCGCCGCCGCCGGACTCGCCGCGGTAGGTGAACACGTCCTGGTTGGTCGAGCGCGACTGCCTCGCCACTTCGCCGTCATAACTGCCGCCGCCCATGGGCCTCCTGGTCGCGCGGGAGATCAGGGTCCGCGCGCCCGGGCACGGTATCGCGGCCGCGTGGGCGGCTCAACGCGCGCGCCCGCGCGGGCTCAGAAGGGCAGGGCGGAGACGCCGATCAGATAGGGGTGCACGGCGATCACGGCGGCGGTCGCGAGCAGCGCGCCGACGAGCCGGCCGACGCCGATCTCGCGGAGGTCGAGGCGGTTGCGCCCCGCGGCGATCGCCGCGAACGGGACGATCGAGGTGACGTCGGCGTAGCGCCGCCAGCCCTCGGGGTCCCGGCGAGCGCGCTTGCGGTCGATGCTGAACATGCCGTTCATCGCCGGGATCGCGACCGCGGCGAACAGCACGAGCGAGGCGGCGTCGCCGTTGGCGAGCGCGTGGGTGCCCGCCCACAGGACGAACGCCCACAGCATCGGGTGCCGGGTGATCCGCAAGATCCCGCGCGCGGGCTCGGCCTGCTGCAGGACCTTCTCCATGCCGACGGTGGTCGGGTTGGGGGCGCTGACCGAGCCGATGAAGAGGAGCCAGGCGACCGGCATGACGAGGATCGGGGCCCACAGCATGGCGCGCGAGGGCACCCAGAGGTCGAAGTTGACGCCGACCGCGGCGGCGCCCCGGTAGGTCCAGACGAGGCCGACGAGGCCGGCGAGCGAGAGCAGCGAGAACATGGCCTGAAAGCCAGGCTCGCCGATCCTGCCGGCGATCGCCCACCGCAGCGGCGAGGCGGCGACGACGAGGTGGAGCAGGACCCAGGCGCCGGCGGCGATCAGGAGGGCGGTCAGCTCGGGGGGCATCGCGGCGATGGTGGCACAGGCGCACGGACCGTGCCGAGGCGCGGGGGCGCGCGCCGGTGGACCCGCGGAGGTCTTCGAGTGGGGTCCGGCTAGTCGTGGCGGACCGTGACGTCGAGGGTGCCGCCCTTGGGCACCGTCAGCACGCCCTCGGCGAGGATCTTCTGCCCGTCGCGGACCTGCACGTCGTGCCGCCCCGGCAGCATCGAGAAGCCCTCGACCGGCGCCGTCCCGACGTAGCGGCCGTCGACGAACACGCTCCCGCGGCCGCCCTCGATCTCGAAGTTCACCTTGCAAGCCGGGCCCTTCTTCTTGGCCTTCATCTGCTTCGACGACAGCGACACCTCGGGCTCCCACTTCGCGCCCTTCGCCCCGTCGATGCACAGCCCGCTCGGGTCGCTGCAGGCGGCGGAGGCGGAGGCGGCGGCGGGGGCGGCGAGCGCGAGGGCGAGCGCGGACAGGGCGGCGAAGGTGCGGAAGGACATGTCCGGAGGTTCCTGTGCGAAGGGCGATGCGGGAGAGGTCAGGTCAGAAGCGGCCGCCGAGGGTGAGGCCGGCGAAGCCGCGGCCGAGCGCGGGGGCGACGTGGAGCGCGGTCTCGTCGGCGCCGTGCTCGGCGCGGTACTTCTTGCGCTTCTTGACGCCGACGGCGAGCAACGCGATCCCGGCGGCGAGGCCGACGGCGGCGACCGGGATCCCGACGTAGGCGATGAGGTTGGCCGAGCGACCCTTCTCGTCGAGCTCGTCGACCTGGCTGTCGTAGTCGATGTCGGACGGGTCGAGCGCCTCGACGTCCTTCTGCGCGCCGGCGCCGAGCGCCAGGCCGGCGCCGATCATGCCGAGGCCACCGACGCCGACGACCGTCAGCAGCGAGCCGCCGGCGATCAGGCCGCGGCCGTCGCGTGGCGTCTTCTTGCGCTCCTTCGGCTCCTCGGCCGGCGGCGGGGCCTCGACCGGCTTGTCGAGGTCCGCGAGCGCCTTCTCGCTGTCCTCGACGATCTGCTTGCCGCGCGCGATCTCGCGGTCGGCCTCGCCGGCGTCGAGGTGCTGCCAGTCCGGGTCGCAGCGCGGATCTTGCTGGAAGTGGGCGATGTCGAGGCCGATCGACGCCAGCTCGATCGCCGTCTGCAGCGCCGCCTTGTCGCGGCTCGCCGCCCCGTCGGCCTTGTAGGCCTCGGCGGCGTCGAAGTAGAGCACCGGGTCGTGGGTCTTCTTCGCCTCGCCGCTCAGGTACTCGGCCGCCTCGCCGGCGTCGCTCGCCATCAGCTGCTTGCCGCGCGCCTGGACCGACTTGCGGGCGCTCGTCGCCTGCGCCGGCGTGACGTCGGGGCCGGCCGCCAGCGCCGGGGCGGGCAGCGCGGTGATCGGCAGCGTGATGGCGACGAGCGCCGCCGCGACCCGCAGGGCGGGCCGGAGCGGCTGGGGGCGGTGCGCGGTCATCCTCGGCAAGGTAGCAGGGCGCCGGGCGTCGGAAAACCTCTCCGCGCGGGGCCACGGCCGGCCGCGGACCCGGAGCGTCTTGAAATAATTGTGGTCCGGGTGACCATAATTTCTCTTCCGGGTCGGCTCGTGCGGGCGTGGGGGACGGCACACCCGACGTTTCCGGGCTTTTCAGCGGCGGGGCTTTGTGGCTTCCTGGGGCGGCGTGATGATGCGGGTCAGTCGCCACGGACGGGGCCGGTGGTTCGGAGCAGCGCTGCTCGGCGCGCTGCTCGCGGCCGGCTGTTACGAGGGCCCCGGGCCGAAGGAGCCGCCGCCTGGCTCGCCCGGTGGATTCTGCGCGCCCGGCGGCCTTTGCGAGGCGCCGACGAGCGTGTGCGATCCCGAGGGCGACTACTGCTACGACCAATTCAACGTCTGCCGTGGGTTCTTTTGCGGCGGCCACGGCCTGTGCACGCCGGAGGACGGCAAGCCGACGTGCGTGTGCGACCCGGGCTACACGAACGAGACGTACGCGCTCTACTGCGAGCCCGTCGAGCCGTAGCCGCGCCGCCGTCAGATCGGCGTCGGGCCGCGCGAGCGCGGCGACGGCGGACCGACCGGGGGGACCGCGGGCTGGTATGCTCGGGCGGCCTATGAGCTCGCTCGTGCACCGCCTCCTGTCCAGGCCGCTGCGCCTGCCGGCCTTCCTCGGGCCGTCGCCGAAGCCGGGCGACCCGCAGATCTTCCGCTTCAACGGGGAGCGCGAGCAGATCATCACCGACGTCGTCGGGCGGACGGTCGAGCAGTACCAGGGCGACGCCAAGAAGCTGCTCTACGTGCTCAACGAGGCGGGCAACGCCGAGATCCGGCGGCTGTCGGCCCAGGGCGACGCCGAGGCCGACGACAAGCTCGGCGCGTGGCGGCGGCTGGTCAAGCGGCTCGGCAAGATGACCGAGGAGGAGCGCGTCGAGAGCGTGCGGGCGATCGCCCGCACGATGGCCGACGACATCGCCGGCAACTTCGACATCCGCGTCTACGGGCTGGCGACCCGGATCGTGCCCGGCGTGCTGACCGCGGTGATGAACCCCGGCAACCTGCCGCAGCAGCTGATGGCCGGCTTCAGCCAGCTCGACACGCTGATCACCGCGGAGGGGCCGATCGAGAAGCTCAAGCGGCTGGCGCAGATCGGCACGCTCGTGCTCGTGCCGACGCACTCGTCGAACCTCGACTCGGTCGCGCTCGGCTACGTGCTGATGCGCGAGGGCCTGCCGCCGGTCGTCTACGGCGCCGGCAAGAACCTGTTCAGCAACCCGCTGATCAGCTTCTTCATGCACAACCTCGGCGCCTACCGCGTCGACCGCCGGGTCTCGGCGCTGCTGTACAAGGAGGTCCTCAAGACCTACTCGTGCATCATGATCGAGCGCGGCTACCACTCGCTGTTCTTCCCCGGCGGCACGCGCTCGCGCTCGGGGATGATCGAGCGGCGGCTCAAGCTCGGGCTCGCCGGCACCGGCGTCGAGGCGTTCTCGCGCAACCAGGTCCGCGGGATCCACCGGCCGGTGTTCTTCGTCCCGGCGACCCTCAACTACACGCTCGTGCTCGAGGCCGAGACGCTGATCGAGGACCACCTCAAGGGCGCCGGCCAGGCCCGCTACATCATCGAGGACGACGAGTTCTCGCGGCTCGACCGGGTGCTCGCGTTCGTCAACAAGCTGAGCACCCTGCGCTCGGCGCTGGTGCTGCGGTTCGGCGACGCGATGGACCCGTTCTGCAACCCGGTCGACGAGTGGGGCCGGTCGATCGCGCCGAGCGGCCAGACGATCGACCCGGCGTCGTACGTCCGCCGCCGCGGCCAGCCGACGATCGACCCGGCGCGCGACGCCGGCTACACCCGCGAGCTCGGCGAGGTCGTCGCCCGCGCGTACCAGCGCGAGACGGTGATCATCTGGACGCAGCTGGTCGCGCACGTGCTCTACCGCCACCTGGTCGCGGCGACGCCCGAGCTCGACCTGTTCAGCCGCCAGCGCCGCCGCGGCGAGGTGGCGATGCCGCGCGAGCGATTGGTCCGCGAGGTCGGCGAGGCCCGCGACCGCCTGCTCGCGTTCGAGGCCGAGGGCCGCGTCCGCGTCGGCCCGGTGCTGCGCTCGCTCGCGCCGGAGCGGATCGTGTCCGACGCGCTCGCGGCGTGGCGCGACTACCACACCCGCACCGTCGCGCGCGAGGTCGGAGCCGACATCATGATCGAGGACCCGAACCTGCTGCTGTTCTATCAGAACCGGGTGCTGCCGTGGGCCGAGGAGCTGGCGACCCCGGAGACGCTGGCGGCCGCGCGCAGCATCGCGGCGATGGGAGGCAAGCCGTGACCGCGCCGCCGATCGGGATCGTCGGCGGCGGCGACTTCGGCTGGGGGCTCGCCCTCGCGGCCGAACGCGCCGGCCGCAAGGTGGTGCTGTGGACCCGCCGCCCGCAGCGCGCGGGCACGGCGAAGATCGAGCTGGCCCAGGGGCCAGGCGACCTGGCCGACGCCGAGCTGATCTTCTTCGCGGTGCCGTCGCCGTTCGTCGCCGACGTCGCGCGCGAGCTCGGCGGCTGCCTCGACGGCAGCCACTACCTCGTGCACATCTCGCGCGGGATCGTCGGCGAGGAGCTGCTCGGGCTGACGCAGGTGCTCCGCAGCGAGACGCCGTGCCGCCGCGTCGGCGCGCTCGCCGGGCCGCTGGTCGCGCGGGCGCTCGCCGAGGGCGTGCCGAGCGGCGGGGTGGTGGCGAGCCGCTTCCCCGAGGTCCGCGACGCGGTGCGCGAGGCGATCGGCGGGCCGGCGACGCGGCTGTACAGCACCGACGACGTGATCGGGGCCGAGTTCGCGTCGGCCGCGGTCGGGCTGTTCGCGGTCGCGCTCGGGTTCGCCCAGGCCAGCGGCCTCGGGCCGGCGGCGCTGGCGATGCTGTCGACGCGGGCGATGGCCGAGGCGGCCCGCCTCGGGGTGCTGCTCGGCGGCAAGCACGAGACGTTCATGGGCCTCGCCGGCTTCGGCGACCTGCTCGCGGCGGTCGCCGGCGACGGACGCCCGGAGCTCGAGATCGGCCGCTCGCTCGCGCAGGGCGGCTCGCTCGAGCAGCTGGCGAAGCAGGCCGGCTACATCGAGGCGCTCGGCAGCGCCCGCCGCGTCGCGGCGTACGCCCGCCGGATCAAGGCGCGCGCGCCGGTCGTCGAGATCTGCGCGCGCGTGTTCGCCGGCGAGGTCGCGGGGCCCGCGGCCGTGCAGGCGCTGATGTCCCGCGAGGTCGGCGAGGAGTAGCGGCGTGCCGCGAGGTCGGCGATTGACAGCGTCGGCCGCCGCGCGATCATGCGGCATGGTCCTGACGCCGCGTACCCGCCTCTCGCCGTGCCCCGCCTGCGCCGAGCTGATCGACGCCGAGGTCCGCCGCTGCCCGCACTGCGCGGCGGACATGCCCGAAAAGACAGGTGTGCTGGGCGCCGCGGCGCGGCTGCTGTCGAGCGTCGCCCTGGCGAGCTGCAGCGTCGCGGAGCCGGCCTACGGGATCGTCGTCGACACCGACGGCTCGCCGCCGACCACCGAGACCGCGGCGAGCAGCTCGAGCGCGACGGAGGCGACGGGCGGGACGTCGACGACGGAGGCCGCGACGACGAGCGGCAGCACCGGCGAGACGAGCGGGAGCACGGGCGGCGAGACGAGCGGGGACACCGAGCCGACGAGCACGGGGACGACGGGCGAGGGGACGACGGGCACGGGCGGCGCGCTGCCCTCGGGTCCGTCGTGAGCGAGCCGGCGTCGCTGGTCCGCACGCTCGCGCTCGCGGCGGCGCCGCGCGAGGTGGTCGCGCAGGTGGGCGAGGCGTTCGCGCGCGGCGGGGAGCTCGAGGTCGTCGTCGATGGGTCGACGAGCTTCACGGCGCGGCTGCGCGACGGCGCCGAGGTCCGCGGGCAGGTCCGGCCCGCGCCCTCGGGGTCGGTGCTGCTGCTGTCGTACACCGGGCAGCGCCTCGACCGCCTGGTGCCGCGCTTCCTCGTGGTGTTCCCGGTGGCGGTGTGGGTGGCGTTGCAGATGATGGTGGGCTCGTCGGCCACGGCGCTGATCGGCCTGCTCGTGCTCGCGGCGCTGGCCCCCGTCGGCGCGGCGGGGACGTGGCTGCGCGGCGAGCGGCGGCGCGAGCACGACTTCGCGCGGGTCGTCGCCGCGGTCGCGCAGGCGGTCCGGCCGATGTTGCCCGGCGGCCAGGGGCAGCCGTATCGCGCGCTGGCGGCCGAGAGCGCGGCGTCGGTCGCCCTCGCGGCGCCGCGGCCGGTGTGGGAGTCGACGGTGCCGGCGCCGGCGGAGGCGGTGCTCGCCCGGCTCGGCGAGGTGATCGAGCGGCCGGGCTGCGCGGTGGTGGCGGCGACGCGGACCGGCTTCGAGGTGATGCTGACGCGTGAGGACACCGGGCCGCGCGCCGTGCGGGTCGAGGTGCTCCGGCGCGAGGACGGCTGCGCCGTGCTCGTCGTGCCCGCGGCGTCCGGGGACGCGCCGGATCCGAGGCTCGAGCGCGCGGCGCTCGTGCTCGCCGGGCTGTTCGGCTTGATGATCTTCGTCGTGCCGACGCTCGAGGCCTCCGCGGTGATGGCGGCGCTGATGAGCGCGGCCGGGCTGATCGCGCTGACGCTCGCCGACGCGCGCCGGTGGCCGCGCGACGACACGGCGGAGCTGACGGCGCAGATCGAGCGTGGCCTGCGCGGGCTGCCGGCGCCCGCGGGACATGTACAGGGGGACATGTCCAGGAGAGAAGACGAGGGCGCGCGCGGGTCGGATGTCTGAAGGGGCAGGCGGTCGGGGCGCGGGCCCGCGAGCGGGGCGCGGTGGGAGATGTCCGAAGGGGCAGGCGGCCGGGTCAGGTCGAGGCGCGGTGCTCGCGGGCGCGGCGGCCGGCGTCGGCGACGATCCGCGCCTCGACCTCGCAGACCAGCCGCGCGAGCAGCGGGGCGAGGGCGCGGCTGCGCCGGCGAGCCAGCGACCACAGCAGGGCCGCGAGCGCGGGGATGTCGGGCTCACCGTCGTCGGGCAGGCGCCGCAGCGCCGCGGCCGGCGAGCGCGCGTCGAGGTCGGCGAGCCAGGGGGCGAGGCGCGCGTCGAGCAGGCCGGCGAGGTCGCGCCAGAGGACCGGATCGGCGGGCAGGCGGTCGACGAGGGCGGCGACGACGGCCGAGGGCCACAGGCCGTCGACCTCGGGGAGGACCGGGCGCGCGAGCTGGAGGGCCTCGCGGCGCGAGAGGACGAGGCCGAGGACGAGCCGCAGCGCGGCGGCGTCCGGTCCGGCGAGCGCCCGGCCCGGGGCGGTCACGCGTCGCCTCCGCCGGGCACGAGCTCGAGCGAGGGGCGCGCGGGGGGCTGACGCGCGAGCCGGACCATCGCCCGCGCGAGGGTGGTGGTCAGCGCCTCGCAGGCGGCCCGCTCGAGGCGCAGGCTGAGCGGGCCGGCGTGGACGTGGACGATGCCGTCGCCGGCGAGCTCGACGCGGTAGCCCGGCGCGCTGGCGAGGACGAGCGGGGCGGTGGTCATGCTTCCCCCCGAATGCGGCGGTGGAGGTGCCGCGGGAGGCCGTCGGCCGCGTCGGCGGGCGGGCGCGCGGCGAGCTCCGCGAGGGCCTCCATGATGAGGCTGGCGAGGCCGTCGAAGGCCTCCGGGGTGAACCGGACGGTGGTCGCGCCGACGTTGAGGTGGATCATCGAGCAACTGCAGGCGTCGATCGTGGCGATCGCGCCGGTGGCGAGGCGGGTGCGCTGACAGGGGCGGGAAGGGTGCATCGAGAGGATGATATCGGTTTTGAAAATCGTTTTCAATACTGCAGGAGGGCGTTGAGCGGGGGTTGGATGCGAGAAGCGCGGTTCTGCGCAAGGGGCGCCGCCCGGCCGGCCTGGCAGCGCGGTGAGCGCGAGGCGCAGGCGGCGAGATGGTCTTCGGGACAGGCGGATCGGCGGGGAGCGGTCGGGCGGGTGGCCCCTGGGACAGGCGGGGCGGCCCGGGCGGCGGGATGTCCCTCGGGTCAGGGGAGGTCGTCGGGGCCGAGGGCGGTCAGGTCGGCGGCGGCGATCTCGGCGAAGCGGGGCTCGAGGGCCTCGGCGCGGGCGAGCGGGAGGCCCTCGGCGAGCACCTTGTCGAGGGTGCCGTAGAGGCGGCGGCTCGGGTTGTCGAGGTTCTTGAGCAGGCCGACGACGAGGTTGCGCGGGAGGACCGCCTGCGGCGGGTGCTCGCGGACGGCGGCCTTGAGGACCGCGAGGAAGCGCGTGTCGCTGCGAGAGCCGCGGCGGGCGAACAGGCCGGCGATGAAGGCGGCGAGGGCGAGGGACGGGGTGTCGGGCCCGGCGCTGGCGAGCTTCCAGGCGCGGCGCAGCTCGGCGGTCGCGGCCTTGAAGTCGCCCCTCCAGGCGCGCAGGAGGGCGAGGTGACGCAGGGCGCGCTGATCGTCGGGGACGAGGTCCACGAGGGTCTCGAGGACCGAGATGGCCTCGCGGACAGACGAGGGGTCGGGGACCTCGCTCAGGCGCTCGGCGAAGCCGGCGAGCAGCTCGGGGTCGCCGGGGAAGCGGCGCAGGGCGGCGCGGAAGAGGTCGAAGCTGCGCGCGTAGTCGGGCTCGGCGCGGGCCTGCATCAGCGCGGTGAAGGCGCTGTCGTCGTGCGTGGCGGTGGCGACCTCGCGGAGGGCGCGCTGCAGCGGGCTCTGCTCCTGCGGCTCGAGGCGGCGTGCGGTCGGCCCGGAGAGCGCCTCCTCGGCGACGCTGTCGCTGCCGATCGTGGTGAAGGCGGCGGGGAGCTCGTCGTCGAGCCCGTCTCCCGCGGCCGGGTCGAGGGCGGCGGGGAGCTCGTCGTCGGTCGAGCTGTCCTCGGGGGCATGGGGGGCCGCGTGGGGGGAGGACGGCGTGGCGGATGGCGGATGAGACAGGGTGGAAAGGACAGGGACGGCGGCCCCGGGGGTGGCGCCGGCGCGGGGCGCGGGCGGTGAGGCGGAGGGCCGGAGAGACAGGGTCGGGAGGACAGGTCCGGGATGCGCGGCTTCGGAGCCGGCTCCGCGGGGCGCGCCCTCGGACTCGTGGCCGAGGGTTCGGCGTGGAGCGGCGCTGTGGGTCGGCTCCGGCGCGCGGGCGGGCGGCGGGGGCGTGGGGCCGGCGGAGCGCGTGATGTCCGCGCTGCGTGTGGGGCGGCGTTCGCCGGCGGGCGACGCGGCCGTGGCGGCGGGTTCGCCGGGGCGCGCGGTCGCGGCCTCGGGTGCGTCGCTCCCGTGGACGGTGCGACGGGGCGTCTCGCGGGGGTCTGGTGACGCCGCCTGGCCCGCGGGTCCGGTCGCCGGGCGGACCGCCTCCAGGCTGTCCGGGGGGACAGGGGCGCGGGCGCGGGCGGTGTTGTGGCTGTCCGAGAGGGCAGGTTCGGTGGGTCTGTCCTGGGGGACAGGCGGCTGGGCGGGCGCGGCGACGGCGGGGCTGTCCTGGGGGACAGGTTCTGGGGTCGGGCCGTCCTCGGGCGGGGGCGGCGGGGGGAACAGGCGGGCGCGCAGCTCCTCGACGCGGCGGCGATAGCTGTCGACGCGGGCGCGCGACTTCTGCTCGAGCACGCCGTCGAGCAGCGGCATCCGCAGCTTGGCGCTCAGCAGCAGCATCAGCTCGTCGAAGCCGTCGATCGGGACGAGCACGCCGTCGTGGTGGGCGACGAGGTCGCGGATCTCGGGGCCGGGCGGGCCGCCGGGGCCCCAGTAGCACCAGAAGATCCCGCCCGGGATCGCGCGCGGCGGCAGACCCTTTAGAAAGCCCATCAGGCTGCCGTCGTTGCCGCCGTAGCCGACGACGATCGGGGTGTAGGCCTTGAAGACGTGGGTCAGTGGGTCGATCCAGGCGGCCTGCAGGGCGGCGATCTCGTCGACCTGGTTCATCGGCGCCATCAGGAGGTCGCGGTGGATCTTGACGACGACGGGGCGGCGCGGGACGACGCGGATGAACGGGGCGAGCGACTCGTGGCCGCACACGAGCGGCGAGGTGCCGGTGAAGATCGAGAGCGCGTCGGCGACGAGGTTGTCGAAGTTGGTGGTGATCACCAGCTTGTGCCGCGTCTCGGCGAGGATGTGGGCGAGCACCGAGTAGCCGAAGCTCGGGTCCTTGCCCTGCATGATGTCCTCGAGGTCGGCGTAGCCCTCCTCGGGCTGGCGGCCGAACCGGCGCGCGAACACCTGGCTGTAGAAGGCGGCGGCCTGGGCGAAGCTGAAGCCGGGGATCTTCAGGGCGTCGGCGGTGGCCCACGCCTCGAGCGGCCGGGGATCGCGGCGGAGCCGCTGGTGCAGCTCGCCGAGCCAGCGGCGGACGAGCGCGCCGGCGGCCGGGATCCCCGACTGGACGGAGGCGCCGGCGCCGAGGATGAAGCAGAACCGCCGGTCGTGCATCTTGCGGTCGACGTCGCCGAAGTAGTCGACGAGGCCCTCGGGGCTCCACTGTTCCGGCTCGCGATCGGTCATCGGCCCGACGAGGATGGACCCGCGCGGGGGCGGTTACAACCTGCGCGGGAGGGCGCGTTCGCCCGGCGGGTCGGCGGGCAACTTGCCGAAGGCAGCTCGCAGCGGGTCGGGCATGCGGGTCCGTGAGATGCGTCGTCGCCGGAGCTCGGCTCCGTTCGTGACGTTCAATCTCAGGGCCGCGGCGGCGGGTGGCCGAGCGAGAAGTGCGGGATCTCGGCGCGGGCCAGCGCGTCCAGCAGCGACTCGATGTCCGGCGCCGACTGCAGCAGCGGCCGGTGGTGCGCGCGGACGAAGCCCTGCTCGGCCGCGTGGTCGAGGAAGGCGATCAGGTGGTCGTAGTAGCCGGCGGCGTTGAGCAGCCCGACGGGCTTGCGGTGGTAGCCGAGCTGCGACCAGGTCGTCGCCTCGAACAGCTCCTCGAGCGTACCGAAGCCGCCGGGGAGGGCGACGAAGGCGTCGCTGAGCTGGGCCATCATCATCTTGCGGGCGTGCATGCTGTCGACCACGAACAGCTCGGTCAGGCCCTCGTGGCCGACCTCGACGTCGCGCAGCTTCTGGGGGATGACGCCGAACACCTGGCCGCCGGCGCGCAGGGCCGCGTCGGCGGCCTCGCCCATCAGGCCGATCTTGCCGCCGCCGTAGACGAGGCCGATCCCGCGGCGCGCGAGGTGCTCGCCGACCTCGCGCGCGAGCGCGGCGAAGCGGGGGTCGTGGCCCGAGGACGAGCCGCAGTAGATGCAGATCCGGCGGAAGGTGCGGGCCGCGCTCATGTTCGCCCGCGGCTTTTACCACGGGTCGCCGGCGGTCGCTGGTAGAGTGGTGTCATGCGTCGACCCCGCGCGACCGAGGAGTCGAGGGCTCGCGCGGCCCGGATCGCCCAGGCGCTCGCCGGGCTGTTGCCGGACGAGCCGCTGGTTGCGAGCGAACGGAGCCCGGGCGCCAGGCCTGCGCCGGGGCCCGCGCCCGTGCTGCGCGTGGGCGACTGTCCCGCGTGCGGGGCGAGCCTGCACGCGTCGGCGGCGGCCCACGGGGTCGAGATCGACGTGTGCGAGGCGTGCTGCGGGATCTGGCTCGACGCCGGGGAGCTCGAGCTGCTGACCGCCGACGTCGCGCCGCCTCCGGCCGCGGTGCGCGACGAGGCGGCGCTGCGCCGCAGCGTGCCCGCGCCGCGGCCGGAGGACGAGGTCCGGTACCGCGAGTGTCCGCGCTGCCGCGAGGTGATGCTGCGCCGCAACTTCGGGACGATCAGCGGGGTGATCGTCGACGAGTGCCCGCAGCACGGGCTGTTCCTCGACGCCGGCGAGCTGCAGGCGGTCGAGGCGTTCCTGCGCGCCGGCGGCCGGGCGCTCGGCGAGGCCGCGAAGGCGCGGGCGCAGGCGCGCATGATGCCTCCCGCCCCCGAGCCGCTGCCGACCTCGCGCCACGGCGAGGCGCGCAGCCGCGGCTCCGCGCTGTGGGACCTGCTGTTCCGCCGGTAGGACGCAGCCCTTGCGCGCAGCCTGGTGAGGAAGACAGGAACGAACGGCCATGTCCGAAAGGACCGAGGGCTCGCTCACCTCCGCTCGTGGCGCGGGCGGCGATTGACCGGACAACCCGCCCGTGATGTCATCCGCGCCGTCCGAAGCGAGGTGAAGGCGTGGCGACGTTCGTCCTGGTCCATGGAGCGTTCACGGGTGGTTGGTACTGGTCGCGGGTGCGTCCGCTGCTGGAGGCGGCGGGTCACGCGGTGTGGACGCCGACGCTGACGGGCGCCGGCGAGCGGGCGCACCTGTTGAGCCGCGCGGTGACGCTGGAGACGCACATCACCGACATCGTCCACGTGCTCCGCTACGAGGACCTGCGCGACGTCGTGCTGGTCGGGCACAGCTACGGCGGGATGGTGATCACCGGGGTCGCCGATCGCGCGCCGGAGCGGCTCGCGCGGCTGGTGTACCTCGACGCGGCGTTCCCGAGGAACGGGCAGAACGCGACGGGAGGGTTCGCGGAGGGCACCGGCGAGGTGCTCGACCAGATGGCGAGCGGGCCCGACGACACCAGCTGGCTGCTGCCGCCGCTGCCGCTCGCGGCCTACGGCGTGACCGACCCGGACGACATCGCGTGGATCGGCGACCGCCGGACGCCGCACCCGCTGCCGACGCTCAGCGAGCCGATCCGGCTCGAGCGCGGCGAGCCGGGCGTGCCGCGGGTGTACGTCCGCTGCGCCCGGCGCGAGGGGCTGGTGCAGGTGTTCGGCGCCGATCCGCTGCAGCCGATGTACGACAACGCGGTCGCGGCCGGCTTCGCCCTGCTGTCGGTCGACGCCGGCCACGACGCGATGGTGATCGCGCCGCGGCAGGTCGCCGAGGCGTTGCAGGCGGCGCTGTCGGCGGAGCCGCGCACCCGCGATGCCGCACCGTGAGCAGATCGCCAGGCTCGAGGCGGCGCTGTCGGACCGCGAGGGCCGGTTCGACGCGCTGATCCGCGGGCTGCAGGTCGGGGTGGTCGTGCAGGGGCCGGCCTCGGAGATCCTGCTGGTCAACCCGCGGGCGCTCGAGCTGCTCGACATGACCGAGGACCAGCTCCGCGGCAAGAGCTCGCTCGACCCCGACTGGAACATCATCCGCGAGGACGGCTCGCCGTTCCCCGGGGCGGAGCGGCCGGTGATGGAGGCGGTCCGGACGGGGGCGCCGGTGCGCGACGTGACGATGGGGATCTTCCGGCCGCGCCGCGGCGACCGGGTGTGGCTGCTGGTGTCGGCGACGCCGCAGCTGCGCGAGGACGGGTCGCTCGTGCAGGTGGTCGCGACGTTCACCGACATCTCGGCGCGCAAGCGGATCGAGGCGCAGGCGCGGGCGCAGCAGCAGCGGATCGCGGAGCTGTCGACGCCGCTGATCCCGCTCGAGGCGAAGATCGTGCTGATGCCGCTGATCGGGGCGCTCGACCGGGGGCGCGCGCAGCAGATGCTCGAGGTGCTGCTGACCGGGGTCCGCGAGCACGCGGCGCGGGCGGTGATCCTCGACGTCTCGGGGGTGCCGGCGCTCGACGCGGACGCGGCCGAGGCGCTCGGCCGGTGCGTCGGCGGGCTCCGGCTGCTCGGGGCGCGGTCGATCGTGACGGGGGTCCGGCCGGCGGTCGCGGACGAGCTGGTCCGGCTCGGGATCCCGCTCGACGCCGAGGTCCACGCGACGCTCGAGCGCGGGCTGGTGGCGGCGCGCGCCTACGTGTCTGGCCCTTCAGTCAGGCGGTCGACGATCAGGCCGACGAACGCCTCGGGGGCGCCGTAGGTCCAGCCGACGTGGGCGCCGCAGCCGCCGCAGGCGAGCGCGCGCCACGGGAAGCCAGGGAACCACGAGTAGAAGGCGGTCGCGGGGCCCAGCGGGACGGCCCCGGCGGCGCGCGCGTAGAGGCGGATCCGGAAGTCGTGGCCGTGCGGGTTGACGAAGATGTGCTCGTGGCTGCCCTGCCGGCTGGTCGCGTCGCTCGGGTCGGCGAGGTCGCGGCCGCAGGCGCGGCAGCGCAGGCGCCGGCGCCCGCGGGTGTCGGGGCCGCTCGTGGTGACGACCGGCTTCTCGGCGTCGGGGGCGCGCTGGCGGGCGTGGAGCAAGGGTGTCCTTCGGGTCAGGTGGGGCGGGCGACGCCGAGCTTCTTCATCCGGCTCTGCAGGGTCGACGGCGGGACGCCGAGCAGCTCGGCGGCGCCGCCGGGGCCGTAGATCCGGCCGCGGGTGCGCGCGAGGACCCGCTGGATCTGCAGGGCGGCGACCTCCTCGAGGGTGGCGACCCGGCCGCCGACGGTCAGCGGGCTGTCCTCGGGGGCCTGTGCGATCGGACCTGGCGCGAGGGTCATCGGGCGGCCGAGCTCGAACAGCTCGGGGCCGAGGTCGGCGCCGGGGGCGACGATCGCGGCGCGCTCGAGGGCGTTGCTGAGCTCGCGCAGGTTGCCGGGCCACGGGTGCGCGCGCAGGCGCCCGAGGCCGGCGTCGGTGACGCGCATGTCGCGGCGGCCGGTGCGGTGGCTGATCTCGGCGAGCATCGCGGCGCACAGGAGCGGGAGGTCCTCGAGGCGCTCGCGCAGCGGGGGGACGCGCAGCGGGAACACGGCGAGGCGGTAATAGAGGTCCTCGCGGAAGCGGTGGTCGGCGGTCGCGCGCTCGAGGTCGACGTGGGTGGCGGCGAGGATCCGGACGTCGACCTTGACCGACTTGTCGCTGCCGACGGGTTCGACGATGCCCTCCTGCAGCACGCGCAGGAGCTTGGCCTGGAGCTCGACGGGGAGCTCGCCGATCTCGTCGAGGAGGAGGGTGCCGCCGTCGGCGAGCTGGAACCGGCCGAGGCGGTCGCGGGTGGCGCCGGTGAAGGCGCCCTTGGTGTGGCCGAACAGCTCGCTCTCGAGGAGGGTCGCCGGGATCGCGGCGCAGTTGAGGGCGACGAACGGGCGGTCCTCGCGGGCGCTCCAGCGGTGGAGCGCGCGGGCGAGCCGCTCCTTGCCGGTGCCGGTCTCGCCGAGGATCAGCACCGGGGTGTCGGTCGCGGCGACCTGGCGGGCGCGCGCCGCGAGGGCGCGGACGGCGGGGCTCTGGCTGCGCTCGAGCACGCCGAAGCCCTCGGCCTCCTCGTCGAGCGCGCGCTGGTGCTCGCGCTCCTGCTGGCGCAGGGTCTCGAGCGCGCGCCGCTGCTCGGCGCTGTCGAGCGCGAGGCCGAGGACCTGGCCGTAGGCCTCGATCTGGTCGACGACGGCCTGCGGGTAGGTCTCGCAGTGGCTGCGGTCGAGGGTGAGGACGCCGAGCGAGCGGCCCTCGGCGTGCAGCGGGACGACCATGCAGGAGTGGCCGGGCGGGAGGTCGAGCACGCCGTCGAAGGGGTCGCCGTCGCCGTGGCGGTGGTCGTCCTCGGTGAAGGCGCGGGCGCGGCGGGTCTCGAGCGCCTCGCGCAGGCTCGGGTAGCGGTCGAGGTGGAGGCGGTGGCCGCGGACCTTGCTGGCGAGCCGGCCGCGGGCGGCGCGGACGACGAGGTCGCCGGCGTCGAGCGCGAACACGGTGGCGAGATCGTAGGGGGCGATCCGGGCGATCCAGTCGAGGCCGCGGCGCAGGAGATCGTCGACGTCCATGCCGGCAAGGATACCGGCGGGGCACCGAAATGCCAGTGAGCGCGAACCGATATTTCGGTGGACACCGAACGGTCGGGGGCGCGGGACCGCGCGGGTTCACACAAGTCATTGAAATTGCACGACCTCGGGGTTGGCCTCACGCCTGCTAACGGACCGGTACCAGGAGAAGAACCAATCATGTTGACCGTTGGCGACACCCTTCCGTCGTTCAAGCTCACCGCGGTCGTCAGCCGCGACAAGGGCAAGGAGTTCGAGGAGATCACCGACAAGACCTACGCCGGCAAGTGGCAGGTCCTGTTCTTCTGGCCGATGGACTTCACGTTCATCTGCCCGACCGAGATCGCCGAGTTCAGCCGGCGCGCCGGCGACTTCGCCGACCGCGACGCCCAGGTGATCGGGGCGAGCACCGACACGCACTACGTCCACCTAGCGTGGCGCAACCACCACGACGACCTGCGCGACCTGAAGATCCCGATGCTCGCGGACACCCGGCGCGAGCTGGCGCAGGCGCTCGGGATCCTGCACAAGCAGGACGGGGTCGCGCTGCGGGCGACGTTCATCGTCGACCCGCAGGGGATCATCCGGTGGGTCGGCGTCAACGACCTGTCGGTCGGGCGCAACGTCGGCGAGGTCCTGCGGGTCCTCGACGCGCTGCAGACCGACGAGCTGTGCCCGTGCAACTGGCAGAAGGGCGAGGCGACGCTGAGCGCCGCCGAGTAAGGAGGATCCCGCGATGTCCGCTGCCACGCTCGAAGCCCTGCGCGAGGCGCTGCCCGACGCCGCGCGCGATCTCAAGGTCAACCTCCAGACGGCGCTGCAGGAGTCGTCGCTGACGCCGACGCAGCGCTGGGGGGTGGCGGCGGCCTGCGCCATCGCCTCCCGCAACCCCGAGCTGCGCGACGCGGTCGTCGCGGCGGCGCGCGAGCACGCGCCCGCGGCGACGCTCGAGGACGCCCGCGCCGCGGCGGCGCTGATGGCGATGAACAACGTGTTCTATCGCTTCAAGCACATGGTCGGCAAAGAGGAGTACAAGGCGATGCCGGCCCGCCTGCGGATGATGCGGATCGCCAAGCCGCAGGGGTCGAAGCTCGACTTCGAGCTGTTCTGCCTGGCGGTCAGCGCGATCGGCGGGTGCGAGGCCTGCATCGTCGCGCACGAGCGGACCCTGCGGGAGGCCGGCGTCTCCGCCGAGCAGGTGTTCGACGCCGCGAGGATCGCGGCGATCATCCATGGGGTCGCCGTCTCACTCGAGCTCGGGGCCGTGTAAACGGCGTTCAGGGCCCGCAGGGGCGGATGCGCGGGAGATGCGCGGCGACGGATGCACGTTTTCGCGCCCGCGTCTCCCGCGGGTTTTTGTGCTTTGGTCGCGAGGTGCGGCAAGCTGGCAGCCGCGACCGACCTGCGCGACGGACCCCTCCCGAAGGCCCGAGACCGGCTGACGAGATGGGTACAGGTGGTGTAGGTTGCATAACCTAGCCCCCACCCCCACGTGTCCAACCAGGATCAAAACACCGGCAGTCGGCCCCGCGCCGGGATGACCGGCATCACGCCGACGTCGACCTCGCAGTACGAGGGCTACCAGGGCACGGAGCTGCCGCCCGGCACGGTGCTGACGGGGACGAGCCAGTTCGAGATCGTGCAGCGGCTCGGCGAGGGCGGGATGAGCAAGGTCTACAAGGCCTTCGACCGCCTGATGAACCGCTACGTGGCGCTGAAGGTGATGAAGAACGACGTGCCCGAGTGGGCGCACCGGCACTTTCGCCGCGAGGCGAGGATGTGCGCGAGCTTCATGCACCACAACCTCGCGCACGTGATGCAGGTCGGCACGGCGGAGGAGTACGACGTCCTGTGGTTCGCGATGGAGTACCTGCGCGGCAAGGACGTCAGCTGGTTCATCGAGAGCGGCACGCCGATGGGGATCCCCGTCGTCGTCGAGATCTTCTCGCAGGTGCTCGACGCGCTGCGCTACGTCCACCTGCGTCGGATCGTCCACTGCGACATCAAGCCGGCCAACGTGTTCGTCACCCGCGACTCGCACGACCCGCTGCTGCGGATCGTCAAGGTGCTCGACTTCGGCGTCGCCCGCGACCTGTCCGACCTGTCGTCGCACAACACGCACCACATCATGGGCGACCCGCGGTACATCGCGCCCGAGCAGACGATCCCCGGCAACTACATCGACCACCGCGCCGACCTCTACGCGCTCGGCATGACGTTCTTCGAGCTCGTCACCGGCGGCCGCCACCCGTTCGAGGACCTGTTCGACGCGCACCCACGGGCGCTGCTGCAGGCGCACCGCGAGCGCGAGCCGCTGCCGGTCTCGCACTTCCTGTCCGACAGCATCCCCGCCGCGAAGGCGCGGGCGATGGACGCGTTCTTCGCCAAGGCGTGCGGCAAGCAGGTCCACCACCGCTTCGCCGACGCGCAGCAGATGAAGGACGCGCTGCTCGAGCTGGCCAAGCTCGGGTGACCGGCGCGAAGCTGCGCTAGGCTCGAAGGGACATGTCCCGCGCGACCGCAGTGCTGCCGGCGGACGAGCCCGCCGCGATCGCCCGCGCCGCCGCGGCCCTGCGCGCAGGCGGGCTGGTCGCGTTCCCGACCGAGACGGTCTACGGGCTCGGCGCCGACGCGCTCGACGAGCGGGCGGTCCGCGCGATCTTCGCGGCGAAGGGGCGGCCGGCCGACAACCCGCTGATCGTCCACGTCGCCGACGCGGCGGCGGTGCGGCCGCTGGTGTCGGCGGTGCCGGCGGCGGCGGAGCGGTTGATGGCCTTTTGGCCAGGTCCGCTGACGCTGGTGCTGCCGCGCTCGAGCGCGGTGCCGGACGTGACGACCGCGGGGCAGGCGACGGTCGCGGTGCGGGTGCCGGGGCACCCGGTCGCGCTGGCGCTGCTGCGCGCGTGCGGGCGGCCGATCGCGGCGCCGTCGGCGAACCGCTCGGGGCGGCCGAGCCCGACGACGGCCGAGCACGTGATCGCGGACCTGCGCGGCGAGGTCGACGTGATCCTCGACGGCGGGCCGACGCAGGTCGGGGTCGAGTCGACGGTCGTCGACGCGACGCGGGCGGTGCCGCTGGTGCTGCGCGTCGGCGGGCTGCCGGTCGAGGCGCTGCGGGCGGCGGTCGGCGAGGTCGAGGTGCTCGCGGGACAGGACCCGGAGGCCATGGCCCGATCGCCAGGTCTGCGGCACCGCCACTACGCGCCGCGGGCGAAGGTGGTGCTGGTCGCGCCGGGCGAGGCGGACGCGCTGGGCGGGCCCGGCGTGGCGGTGATGAGCCGGCGGGCGGCGCCGGCCGGGTTCGTCGGGACCTGGCGGGTGATGCCCGGCGAGCTCGAGGGCTACGCGCGCGAGCTGTTCGCGGCGCTGCGCGAGCTCGACGCGACGGGGGCGCAGACGATCGTGGTCGAGGCGGTCGAGGCGGTCGGGCTCGGGCGGGCGATCGCCGATCGGCTGCGGCGCGCGGCCGAGGGGTGAAGGGGCGGGCGAGGCGCGGGAGCGTGCGCGAGCGCGGGCGGCGTGGGCCGCCGGCGGCTGCGCCAGGGGCTAGGTGTCAGGCTCTTGGGGCATGTCCGCCGGGGCAGGTTCCGGGGGACAGGGCGGCGGGACGACCTCGCTCGGCGGGGCCTCGGGGCGCGGAGGGGCGGCGTCGGCGACGCGGCGGGCCTCGGCGGCGCGGCGCTCGTCGCTGCGCCAGGCCTCCCAGTAGCGGCGCATGCGGGCGAGGTAGCGGCGCGGCGGCTCGGCGTAGATCCGCTGGCCGAGGGTCCGGGCGGCGGTCCGCAGCTCGCTGCTGCGGTCGTCGGCGCGGGCGAGCAGCTCGCGGCGGGCCTCGGGGTCGGTGTCGGGGAGCGCGGCGACGGCGAGGCGCAGGACCTCGAGGTCGTGGTCCTCGCCGAGCGCGTCGGACAGGTCCTCGAGCGCCCCGGCCCAGGCGAGCTGGACGGTCTTCCACACGCCTTGCAGCAGGAGCGTGTGGTACCAGAGGTCCTTGACGCGCTTGCGCCACTCGTGGAAGGCGTCGGGGCTCGGGTCGCGGAAGGCCTCGCGCATCGCCCGGCGGCCGCCGCCGTAGCTGGTCTTCAGGCCAGCCTCGACGACGGGCCAGCCGCGGGTGAAGGTCGGCCAGCGCTCGGTGCGGCGGTGGGCGAGCTCGAGGTCGGCGGCGGCGGCGGCGAGCGGGTCGGCGGCGGCGGCCCCGGCGACGGCGTCGCGAGCGGCGAGCAGGGCGTCGCGCAGCGGGACGAGGTTCGGCGGCGGCTCGGGGACGAGCTGCTCGAAGGTCGCGGCGGCGACGGCGGCGTCGCGGCGCTGCGCGAGCAGGCGGGCGGCGTCGCGGAGCGCGTGGTTCTCGCGGGCGAACTGCGGGCCGAGGCCGGCGCGGACCAGCCGCAGCAGCGCGCGCGCGCGCTTGATCGCCTTGCGGGCCCCGTGCACCCCGGCGTCGACATCGCCGGGGTCGCGCAGCCGGGACACCGCCTCGGACAGCTCCTCCTGGAGGATCCGCAGGGCGCCCTGCGGGATCGATTCGTCACGGGCGAGACGGTACGCCATCGACGTCACCATAGCGCGAGACGCCGGCGCCGATCCATCGGGCGGGCGGGCGCCCGCGCGCAGGGACAGGTCGCAAGAGACATGCTCCGAGATACGTGTGATGGCGGGCGCGCGACGGCCTCGCGCGGGCCGGGGGCGCGCGTGAAGGTTGCGAGGGCACGTCGGCGGGGGCGCACGCGCGAGGCGCAGCCGCGATCGTGGTCGCGGACACGTGCGCGGGCGGGCCGGGGCGCGTGCGGGCGAGGGATCGCCGCGCGAGCAGGTCGGGCACGCGGCGTGCGGGGGGAAGGTCGCCGCGAGTGAGGACGCCGCGCGGCGGTCGATGCGGGCGCGCGAGGGCGGGTCAGGGCGACGGGGGCGCGGGCGACGGGGGCGCGGGCGACGGGGGCGCGGGGTCGGCCGGCGGGGTCG
>ERZ1066136.160-NODE-160-length-69592-cov-12.019946_pt1 | contig 69592 bp, 63 predicted proteins | sample MGYA00382783_ERZ1066136 | MGnify/ENA primary metagenome ERZ1066136 (study PRJEB33369, sample SAMEA5778366) | biofilm metagenome | biome: Industrial cooling water; feature: Water cooling tower basin; material: Biofilm | place: United Arab Emirates | collected... | reverse complement strand
ACCTCGATCACCGCGACGTCGACTCCTGCGCGCGCGAGCAGGTCGAACGCCATGACCGTCGTGACCTCGAAGAACGTCGCACCGGTGCGCTCGATCAGCGCGGCATGGTCGTCGAGCCACGCGAGGATCGCCGCTTCGCCGACGGCTGCGCCATCGACGAGGATGCGTTCGCGGAAGTCGACCAGGTGCGGCGACGTGTAGCGCCCGACGCGATGGCCGCCGGCGCGCAGCAGCGCATCGAGCGTCGCGCACGTGCTCCCCTTGCCGTTCGTGCCCGCGACGTGGAAGACCGGCATCGCGCGGTGCGGATCGCCGACGGCCGCGAGCAGCACGCGCACCCGGTCGAGGCCGAGGCGGACGCCGGTGGTGGTGCGGGCGAAGAGTGAAGCGATGGCCTCCCGATAGCGGGGCGACCCCCGCGTGACGGGCGCGTCGCTCAGGGCACGTCGCTCAGGCGGCGGACCACCCGGAGGCGGCCGGCTTGCCCGTCATGTGCCGCAGCAGCCGCCCGATGCTCTGCTTGAGATCGTGCCGATGCACGACCGCGTCGAGCATCCCGTGCTCGAGGAGGAATTCGGCCGTCTGGAAACCCTCGGGCAGGTCCTGCCCGATCGTCTGCTTGATCACGCGCGGCCCCGCGAAGCCGATCACCGCGCCGGGCTCGGCGATGATCGCATCACCGAGCATCGCGTAGCTCGCGCTGACGCCACCGGTGGTCGGGTTCGTGAGGATCGAGATGTACGGGATGCGGCGCGCGGCGAGCATGCTCAGCATCGCCGACACCTTCGCCATCTGCATCAGCGAGAGCACGCCTTCCTGCATGCGTGCGCCGCCCGAAGCCGACAGGATCACGAGCGGGAACTTCTTCTCGAGCGAACGCTGGCCAAGACGCGCGATCTTCTCGCCGACCACGCTCCCCATCGAGCCGCCCATGAAGGCGAAGTCCATCGCCGCCACGTTGAGCGGCATCCCGGCCAGTGCACCGGACGCCGTGACGACCGCGTCCTGGTCACCCGCGTTCGCCAGCGCCTTCTTGAGTCGCGACGGATACTCGGGGAAGCCGAGCGGATCCGTCGAGCGGAGGTCGGTCTCGGTCTCGACGATCGACTCCTCGTCGAGCAGGATGCTCACGTAGTCGATCGCGCGGATGCGACGATGGTAGTCGCACTGCGGGCAGACGTTCAGGTTCCGCTCGAACGTCTCGCGGATGTCCGTGTGCCCGCACGCCTCGCACTTGATCCACGCGTCGCGCGGGATCTCGAGCTTCTCGCGCCGCGGCTGGCGGGGCTTCTTGTCCTTGCGGAACCAGGCCATCTCGAAATGTCGCCAGCCGATGCGGTCGGGGCAACGGCGACCCCGACCGCGGCGCCGGTCAGCGCGCCAGCAGGTCGCCCTGTCCGCGCCCCTCGCGGGAGATGAGCAGCAGCATGCCGATCGCCAGCCAGCTCGCCAGCATGAAGCTCTTGCCGTAGCTGAAGAACGGCAGCGGGATGCCGGTGATCGGCATGAGGTTGAGCGTCATGCCGACGTTCTCCACCACGTGCACCAGCCAGCTCGCCAGCAACCCGAAGGCGATCAGGCTCGCGAAGGCGTCGTTGGCCCGCGTCGCGACCCGCACCACGCGGAGGAAGAGCACGAGGAACAGCATCAGCGCGAGCGTCACGCCGATGAAGCCCAGCTCTTCCCCGACGACCGCGAAGATGAAGTCGGTCTGCTGTTCGGGGAGGAACGCGAGTCGTTTCTGCGTGCCGAGCGTGAACCCCTTGCCGAACCACCCCCCGGAGCCGATCGCCACCTGCGACTGGATCACGTGGTAGCCGCTGGCCTTCGCGTCGATGCTCGGGTCGAGGAAGACGAGGAGCCGCTTCTGCTGGTACGGCTTGAGCGTCTCCCACAACACCGGCGCGATGACGCCGGTCAGCACGTTCACCGTCACGAGCGCCACCCCCTCGAACAGGTACGGCCGGTAGTACCAGACGAGGAGGAGCAGGATGATGAACCATGCGCCCCAGACGCGCGTGCTGAACGCGAGCACGAGGCTGATCGCCGGGCTCGCGACGAGCAGCAGCAGCCGCCAGTTGACGCCCGACCAGAACAGCATCGCGAAGAAGATGCCGATGAAGACGATCGCCGTGCCGAGATCGGGCTGCAGCATGATCAGCACGAGCGGCATCCCGACGATGAGCGCCGGGTGCCAGAGATCGAGCAGAGACTCCGGCGGCTCGCGACGATTCGCCAGCACGCGCGCGAGCATCAGCACCACGGTCACCTTCGCGATCTCGGCCGGTTGGCCGATGTTCACCCCGCCGATCCGCAGCCAGCTCTTGGAGCTGGCCGCCGTGCCCGCGCCGGAGCCCAGCACGAGCGTGACGGCCAGCAGCAGCAGCGTCGTCACGTACGCGAACGGCGTCGCCCAGTCGAGGAAGCGGACGGACGACCGTTGGATCACGAAGGCCACCGCCACGGCGACGAGGAACCACGCCAGCTGGCTCTTCCAGAGGTCCACGACGAACGTCACGGTGTCCGTCTGCCCCGCCGAATAGACCATCGAGATCCCGAAGACGCTGAGCGCCAGCGCCGTCAGGAAGAGCGGGAGGTCGGGGATGCGCTTGATCATTCGGTGACCACCGTCGGTGCGGCGGGCGCCTTGAGGTAGCGCTCCATCACCTTGGTCGCGAGCCGCGCCGCCACGTACCCGTGTTCGCCGTATTCGACGAACACCGCCACGACGATCGTCGGCTTCTCGGCCGGCGCGAAGCCGACGAACCACGCGTGGTCCGGGTACGGCGGGTTCTGCGCCGTTCCCGTCTTGCCGGCCACGGTGATGCCCTGGATCTGCGCGCTCCCCGCGGTCCCGCGACCGCTCACCACGCCGGCCATCGCGTCACGGAGCCCCTGGAGCTGCGCCGAGTCGAGCATGGCGATGCGCTCGCGCTGCGGCTCACGGGTCACGATCTCGGGGCGCGCGGCGTGGCCGTCGGTCGCCATCGCCGTGTAGAAGCGGGCCATGTTGATCAGCGTCTGCGCGTTCTCGCCCTGCCCGATCGACAGGTTGAGCGACACGGACCCGGCCACCCAGCCGCGCACGCCGTAGCGCTGGTTGAAGTAGTTCTGTGCGTCGCGCGGGAACGCCGGCTGCGTCTCGTTCGGCAGGTCGATGCCCGAGCGGTCACGCATCTTGAGCTTGATGCCGCCCGCGACGAGGCGCGACAGGCCGAGCCTGAGCCCGAGCTGGTAGAAGTAGACGTCGCAGCTCTGCTCGATCGCCTGCCGCAGGTTCACGTTGCCGTGCCCACGCTTGTTCCAGCACTTGAAGTAGCGCCCGAAGCGGAAGCCCCCGGTGCACGGTACCGGCATCCGGGTGTCGAGCCCCACCAGCCCCGCCTCCATCCCCATGATGCTCGTCGCGAGCTTCCACGTGGACGCGGGCGGATAGCGCCCCTGGATCACCTTGTTGTAGAGCGGACGGCGTGGATCGGTGTTCAGCTCGCGCCAGTAGTCCGCCGGGATCCCGCCGATGAAGCGGTTCGGATCGTACGACGGGCCGCTGTAGAGCGCGAGCACCGCACCGCTCTGCGGCTCGAGCGCCACCACACCCGCGCGCACCGAGTCGCCGATGAGCGACGCGACGTAGCGCTGCAGCTCCATGTCGATGTTCGTGCGCAGCGCCGGCGCGGCGACCGGCTGGCGATCCTGCCGCGCGCCCGCCTCGCGTACGACACGACCTCGCGCGTCCACCTCGACGAAGCGCACCCCTTCCTCGCCGCGCAGCTGCTTCTCGTATTGGCGCTCGAGTCCGCCCTTGCCGATCTGCTGGCCGGCGACGTAGTCCGACCACGTGCTGTCGCCCAGCTCCTTCTCCGTGATCTCACCGGTGTAGCCCACGAACGCGCTCACCACCGGCCCTTCCGGGTAGTAGCGCTTGGGCGTGCTCTGGATGATGAGCCCCGGGTTCTCGATGCGGCGCTCCTCGAGCACCGCCACGACATCGAACGGCGCGTCGGGGAGGATCACCGCCGGCCGCGTCGGCGCACGGCGCCAGCGACGCACCGCGGCCGCGATCTGCTCGTCGGTGATCGGGATGATGTCCGACAACCGGCGCATCGCCGTGCGCAACGAATCGGCCGATGGGCTCAGCAACGACACGCTGTAGCCCGGCAGGTTCTCGGCGATGACGTGCCCATGGCGATCGTAGATGATCCCGCGCGGCGCCGGCAACGGCACCTCGCGCAACCGGTTCTCCTCGGCCTGCGCGACGTACTGCGCGTTGCGGAGCACCTGCGCGCGGAAGAACTGCACGCCGAGCAGCGCGAAGCCCGCGATCAGGAGCAGCCGCGACGCCGTCGCGCGCCGGGCGACGTCGTTCGGATGGAAGCTCACGTCGTGATCCCGCGCAGCACCGGCCGCACCGCCATGAAGAGGAGCACTCCCGTGACCGCCGTCGCGGCGGCCGACAACGGCGCCCAGACGAGCGCCTCGATCGCGAAGCCGGGCTCGAAGACGCCCCCGCCGAGCAGCAGGCGCAGCAGCGTCGCACTCCACGCACTCGCGAAGATGACGATCCCGTTCAGCACCGCATTCTCGGCGAAGAACGCGGCCTTGAGCCAGCTCGTCACGTAGCCGACCGCGGCCAGGGCGAGCATGCCACTCCCGAGCCCGGTCGGAGCGGCCGCATCGGCGAGCGCGCCCAGCGCCAGGCCCGCCACCGCGGCCACACCGGGCCGCACGCGGATCGAGAGCAGCAGCAGTGCGACGACGAGAAGATCCACGCGCACGCGCCAACCGAGCAAGGGCTGCACGAGGAACTGCGCGATCACCAGCACCGTGACGATCACGAGGAGACGCAGCCAGGCGAACACGGCTCAGCGCGCTCCGGTCTCGGGAAGGCGGAAGGGACGATCGGTGCTGTCGGCCGGCGGGCGCGGGCGCGTGCGGTTGCGCGCGGCCGCGGAATCGCGACGCGCGGGCGGACGCACGGCGGCCGTGTCGCGTCGAGCGGGGCGCACGGCGGGACGCGGCGCTTGCGATGCAGCGGGTGCGGCGGTCGGGGTGCGCGGCGGGGGCGGCGCAGTGCGCGGCGCAGTGCGCGGCGTCGCCGTGCGCGGCGCTGTCGCCGCAGCGCGCGGCGACGCCGAATCGGCGATCGCCCCCGGCGTCAGCGGCCGGGCGAGCGTATCGAGCGGCAGCGAATCCCCACTCGCCGGATCCACGCCGCGCAGCGCGTCGAGTTCGCGCACGATGCCACTGTCGCCGGCGAAGATCGCGGCACGGCGGAGCGAGTCGAGGCGACGCAGGCGCGACTCGATGCGTGCGAGCGAATCGGCGATCACCGAATCGGCCGCCGTCACGATCAGCCGCTGGCGTCCTTCGGACGCCGCCGTCGTCGCCCACGCGGCCTCGACACCGGCCGCCGCGCGCGGCGGCAACAAAACCATCGCGGAGCCCAACTCGCCCGGTGACACCACCGGTCGCACGAGATACGTGCGGGCCCACCCCTCGAGCGTGCGTATCTCGCGCAGGATCACTCCGATCGGCACGCCCTTCGGGAAGACCTGCCCCAGGCCCGAGGTGACGATCATCGTCCCCGGCTTGAGCGTCGCGCGGAACGGCACGCCGCGCAGTTCGAGCAGCGAGCGATCGGCGCCCGACCCCGAGAGATGCGACGACACGATGCCGAACGCGCTCCCGTCCTCGGTCGTCGCACTGGCGCGGAAGTCGGGATGTGTCCACAGGATCGCCGTCGCGGTGCGCTGCTGCACCTGCGTGACGACGCCGATCAGCCCCGCCGGCGTCACGATCGGCGAGAACTGCCGCACGCCGCTCTCGCTCCCTGCGTTGACCGTCACCGCGTGTTCGTCACCGCCTTGCGGCGACGGCAACAGCTCCGTCGCGACGAAGCCCCACTCGAGGCGGCGTCCGAGGCCGAGGAGCGCGCGCAGCCGCTCGTTCTCGGCGCGCAACGTCGGCGTCGCGGCGCTCGTGAGCGCGAGACTGTCCACCTGCTGCACGAGTCGCCCACGATCGGTGATCGCGAGGCGTCCGCGCTGCGCCCACGCCTGCAGCGAGACGAACGGCGCCGCGAAGGTGTCGCGCAACGTCGCGTGCAGCGACTGACGAACGGGCGCCGGGAGGAGGAGCACGACGAGCGCCGTCATCAGCGTCGCGCCGAGCAGCGCGACGTCGGCGCGGGACCCGGTGCGGGACTGGCGCGGCACCGGCGTCGGCTCAGGCGCTCAGGACCGAGCGGTACTTCTCCTCGTCGTCGAGGATGCGCCCGGTCCCGCGCACCACGCACGTCAGCGGATCCTCGTCCACGTGGATCGGCAGGTTCGTCTCCTGCGAGAGCAGCAGGTCGAGCCCGCGGATCAAGGCACCACCGCCGGTCATCACGATGCCGCGATCGACGATGTCCGACGCGAGTTCGGGTGGCGTGATCTCGAGCGCGCGACGCACCGCGTCGACGATCTGCTGGATCGGCTCCTGGATCGCCTCGCGCACTTCGGCCGAGTGCACGCGCACCGTCTTCGGGATCCCCGAGACGAGGTCGCGCCCCTTGACCTCCATGTCGCGCTCCTCGCCCACCGGATACGCGCTGCCGATCTGGATCTTGATCTGCTCGGCGGTCGGTTCGCCGATGAGCAGGTTGTAGTTCTTGCGCATGAACTGCACGATCGACGTGTCCAGCTCGTCGCCACCCGTGCGGATGCTCGTGTCGCTGACGATGCCCGACAGTGCGATGACCGCGATCTCGGTCGTACCGCCACCGATGTCGATCACCATGTTGCCCGTCGGCGTCTCGACCGGCAGCCCGACACCGATCGCGGCGGCCATCGGCTCGGCGACCATGAACACTTCCTTCGCACCGGCTCCGAGCGCGCTGTCGCGCACCGCGCGCTTCTCCACTTCGGTGATCCCCGAGGGGACGCAGACGATCACGCGCGGCTTCACCTTGAACACGTGGTTCTCGATGATGAGCGTGAGGAAGTAGCGCAGCATCTTCTCGGTCACGTCGAAGTCGGCGATCACGCCGTCCTTGAGCGGCCGCACGGCGATGATGCCGTCGGGCGTGCGCCCCAGCATGCGCTTCGCCTCGAGCCCGACGCCCTTGATCTTCTTGGTGTCGCGATCGATCGCGACGACGGAGGGCTCGTTGAGCACGATCCCCTCCCCCTTCACGTAGATCAGCGTGTTCGCGGTGCCGAGGTCGACCGCGATGGCGTTCGCCGGAAAGAGCGAGCCGGACTTGAAAGGCCAGGAAAACGGCATCTATGGCGGGAAGGCCCGGCGGCGGGCCGGGCCGGAGGAAGCGTGCGGAAAGGCAACAGTTTGTCCCGCAACAACCTACAAGGGGCGCCCCGACGCGGGCAGGGGACGGGGCCGCGGCCGCGTCGGCCCGTCACCGCCCCGTGCACGCAATACTCGCGCCCGCTGCCGAGCCGGGCGGCGCGCCCTCGTCAGGCCACGAACTGCGCCGGCTCGTGGTACTCCCAGCCGAAGGCATCGGCGACGCCGCGGTAGGTGCACTTGCCGCCGGTCATGTTGAGCCCCTTCAGCAGCGCGGCGTTCGACGCGAGCGCCTTCTTCCAACCGTGCGTCGCGAGCTGCATCACGTACGGGAACGTCGCGTTGGTGAGTGCCAGCGTCGAGGTGCGCGGCACACCGCCGGGCATGTTCGCGACGCCGTAGTGGATCACGCCGTCCACGACGTACGTCGGGTTCTCGTGCGTCGTCGCCTTGATCGTCTCGACACAGCCACCCTGGTCCACGGCGACGTCCACGATCACCGAGCCGGGACGCATGCGCTTGAGGTCATCGCGGCGAATGAGCTTGGGCGCCTTGGCACCGGGAATGAGCACGCCGCCGACGACGAGATCGGCCGTGCTCACCTGCTCGAGGATGTTGTGGCGATTGCTGTGGATCAGCTGCACGTTCGCGGGCATCACGTCGCTCAGATAGCGGAGCCGCTCGAGCGACAGATCGAGGATCACGACCTTGGCACCCATGCCCGCCGCGATCTTGGCCGCGTTCGTGCCGACCACGCCACCACCCAGGATCACGACCTTCGCCGGTGGCACGCCCGGCACGCCACCGAGCAGCACGCCGCGACCGCCGTAGAGCTTCTCGAGGTACTTGGCGCCTTCCTGCACCGCCATGCGTCCCGCCACCTCGGACATCGGCGTGAGCAGCGGCAGCTCGCGCGTCGGCAGCTCGACGGTCTCGTACGCGATGCACGTCGCACCGCTCGCGGCATGCGCCCGGGACAGCTGCTCGTCGGCGGCGAAGTGGAAGTACGTGAAGACCGTGAGATCGGGGCGCAGATGCGGCCACTCGACCGCGATCGGCTCCTTGACCTTGAGCAGCAGCTCAGCCGCCTTCCACGTGCTCGCGGCGTCGGGGGCGATCGTCGCGCCGACATCGACGTAATCCGCGTCGGTGAAACCGCTGCCTTCGCCGGCGCCGGTCTCGATGGTCACGGCGTGACCGGCGGCGACCAGCGCCTCGGCGCCCGCCGGGACGAGGGCGACGCGGTTCTCGTTGGTCTTGATCTCCTTCGGGACGGCGATCTTCATGGGAGGTCGGGAGCGTGTCGGTGTGATCGGGAGCCGCGGCGAGGCGCGTCAGGACGCGCGCGTCGGACCGAGGCTGAGAGTGTACGTGCGCGTCGGGTCGAGATACGCGGCACAGGCGGCGCGGACCTGGGCCGGTGTGATCGCATCGAGCTCCGCGAGGAGCTCCGACAGCGACTTGTACGGCTCGTCGTAGAGCGCGACGCCCGCGGCACGATACAGCCGCGCACCGAGACCGTCGAGCGACAGCACCGTCTGCCCCTTGAGCTGGCTGATCCCCGTCGCGATTTCCGCATCGTCCATCGCGCCGGCGGCGACCGCGCCCATCTCCTCGAACACGACGTCGAGGGCCTGCACGCCCTGCTCCGGATTGGTCGCGACGTAGACGCCGTGCTGGCCCATGTCGGCCTGCGTGTTCGTGAACGAGTAGACCGTGTACGCGAGGCCGAGATCCTCGCGCACGCGCTGGAAGAGGCGCGAACTCATGCCGCCGCCGAGGAGCGTGGTCGCGACCGAGAGCGCCTGCCGATCGGGGGCGTCGTGTCGAGGCGCCGCGCCACCGATCACGAAGTGCACCTGCGACGCATCGCGCTTCCGCACGTGCGATCGACCGGTCACCGGCGCCATGGGCACGGGCGCGACCGGCGGCGCGAGCGTGCCGGCGGGGCGCGTCGTCCACCCGGTGCGCTCGAGCGCGTCGAGCAGCGCCTCGTGCGTCACGCTCCCGACCGCGGCGACCACCACGCGGTCCGGGGCGTAGCTCCGCGCGTGCAGCGCCTGCAGATCGTCGGCGGTGATCGCGCGCACCGTGTCCGGCGTGCCGAGGATCGTGTAGCCGTAGGGATGGCCCGGGTACATCGCGGCCGCGTGCAGGTCGAAGACGACGTCGTCGGGCGTGTCGTCGACCATCGCGATCTCCTCGAGGATCACCTTGCGCTCGAGGCGCAGATCGGCGTCGCGCAGCAGCGGCTCGAAGACGAGCTGTCCGATCACGTCGCACGCCTGCGTCAGGTGCTCGTCGAGCACGCGCGCCTGGTAGCTCGTGTGCTCGCGCGTCGTGTAGGCGTCGAGCGAGCCGCCGAGCACTTCGAGTGCGAGCGCGAGCTCGCGCGCCGTGTAGCGCGTCGTCCCCTTGAAGACCATGTGCTCGAGCATGTGGGCGATGCCCATGCGCTCGGGGGGTTCGTGCATCGATGCGGCGCGCACCCAGGCCCCGAATGCGACCGACCGCACTCCCGGAACGGATTCCGAGAGCACGGTCAGGCCATTCGGCAACACGGTGCGCATGACGCCCTGCTCGGGCGTCACGGCGAGGCCCGTCACGAGCGACGCCGGCCCTCGCCGCGCCCACCGCGACGGTCGCCGCCGCGCCCCTCGCCCGACGAGGCACCGACCGACTCGCCCGCCGGCTGCTCCTCCTCGACGAAGCCTTCCGGCTTGGGCTCGAGCGCCTTCATGCTCAGGCGCAGGCGCCCGCGCTCGTCACGATCGACGAGCTTGACGCGCACGCGCTCGCCCTTCTTGACGACGTCCTCGGTCTTCTCGACGCGGCCGTGCTTGAGTTCCGAGATGTGCAGCAGCGCCTCGGTGCCCGGCATGATCTCGACGAACGCGCCGAAGGCGGTGATGCTCTTGACCGTCCCCTCGTAGATCTCGCCGACCACCGGCTCGGCCGTGATCGCGCGCACCATCTGCTTGGCGCGCTCCATCGCCTCGCCACCGACGGCGGCGATCGTGACGAGTCCGGCGTCGTCCACCGTGATCTCGGCACCCGTCTCTTCCTGGATGCCGCGGATCGTCTTGCCCTTGGGACCGATCAGGTCACCGATCTTCTCGGGGCTGATGGTCACCGTCACGATGCGCGGTGCGTACGCCGACAGATCCTCGCGCGGCGCCGACAGCGCCTTGTTCATCTCGCCGAGGATGTGCAACCGGCCGACGCGCGCCTGCTCGAGCGCCTCGGTCATGATGCGCAGGTCGAGCCCCTCGATCTTGATGTCCATCTGGATCGAGGTGATCCCCTGCTCCGTGCCGGCGACCTTGAAGTCCATGTCGCCGAGGTGGTCCTCGGTGCCGAGGATGTCGGTCAGGATCGCGTAGCGGTCGCCTTCCTTGATGAGCCCCATCGCGACACCCGCGACGGCGGCCTTGATCGGCACGCCGGCATCGAAGAGCGCGAGCGAGCCGCCGCAGACCGACGCCATCGACGAGGAGCCGTTCGACTCGAGGATGTCCGACACGATGCGGATCGTGTACGGGAACTCCTCGAACGCCGGCAGCACGCCCTGCAGCGCACGCTCGGCGAGGTTGCCGTGGCCGATCTCGCGACGGCTCGTGCCGCGCACCGGGCGCACCTCACCGGTCGAGAAGGGCGGGAAGTTGTAGTGGAGCATGAACGACTTCGTCTGCTCCTGCGCCTCGTCGATCGAGTCGAGGCGCTGCACGTCGTTCGCCGTGCCGAGCGTCGCCGTCACGAGCGCCTGCGTCTGGCCGCGGGTGAAGAGCGACGAGCCGTGCGCGCGCGGCAGCACGCCGCAGTCGATCGAGATCTGGCGCACCTCGGTGCCCGAGCGCCCGTCGACGCGCTTCTTCGTGTCGAGCACCTGCGAGCGGAGTGCGTTGTACTCGAGGTCACCGAGCACGCCGTGCGCGTCCTTGCCCTTCTCGGGCAACTCGGCGAGCACCTGCGCGGCCACTTCGCGCTTGATCGCCTCGATCGCCTGCACGCGCGTCGCCTTGTCGGCCTGGTTGATGGCGACGGCGATGCGCTCCTTGGCGAGCTCGGTCGCGCGCGCCACGACGGCGGCGTCCGGCTCGTGCTTCGTCCACGCCATCTTCGGCTCGCGGCCGGCCTTGGCGAGCAGCTCTTCCTGCGTGCCGATGAGGTCACGGACGCCCTTGTGCGCGACCGTGAGCGCCTCGACCATGTCGGCCTCGCTCACTTCGAGCGCGCCACCCTCGACCATCACGATCGAGTCGCTCGAGCCGGCGACGACCATCTCGATGTCGCTGTAGGCGAGCTGCTGGAACGTGGGGTTGAGCACCCACTTCCCCTGAATGCGGCCGATGCGCACGCCGGCGATCGGGGCGAGGAAGGGGATCTTGCTGGCGTTGAGCGCGTAGCTCGCCGCCACGAGGCCGAGCACGTCGGCGTCGTTCTCCTGGTCGGCCGAGATCACGTAGACGAAGACCTGGACCTCGTTCTTGAACCCCTCGGGGAAGAGCGGGCGGATCGAGCGGTCGATGATGCGCGCCGACAGGATCTCGCCGTCGGAGGGGCGCGTCTCGCGCTTGATGTAGCCGCCCGGGATCTTGCCGGCGGCGTAGGTCTTCTCGCGGTACTCGACCGTGAGGGGGAAGAACGGCAGGGGGCTCTGGCTCTCGCTCACCGTCGCCGTGGCGAGCACCATCGTCTCGCCGAAGGTGACGAGGGCGCTGCCCGCGGCCTGCTTGGCCATGCGGCCGGTCTCGATGACGAGCTTGCGGCCCGCGAACGTCTTCTCGATGCGCTGCATCATTCCGCTTTCTTCTCTGCGTATGGAAATGGCAAGAGCGCGCGGGTGCGAAAGTGCGCCCGCGCGCTCACGACCGACGACTGTGCTCAGTAGCGGAGGCCAAGGTCGGCGATGACCTTGCGATACCCCTCGAGGTCCGTCCGCTTGAGGTAATCGAGCAGGCGACGACGCTTGCCGACCATCTTCAGCAGGCCGCGACGGCCGTGGTGATCCTTGTGGTGCGTCTTGAAGTGACCGGTCAGGTAGTTGATCCGGTCCGTCAGCACCGCGATCTGCACCGTCGTCGAACCGGTGTCGGTGGCGTGCGTGCCGTACTTCTCGATCGTTGCAGCCTTGTCGAAAGCCATCGGTGTGTCTCACCCGGCCGCTCGGCCGGGGCTAAATCGTTGATCCGTCGAAGCCTACGAAACTACGCCCGAGGCGGGCGGGTGTAAAGGCGGGGTGGCGACCCGGTCACGCCCGCGCGACCGGTCAGCGGCGCAGCCACCCCAGCAGCGCCTCGCCCAGCCGGCCGAGGTCGTTGATCGTGGTCGTGATGAGCAGGAGCAGCACGAAGCCGATCCCGACATAGAGGATCGCGTTACGCACCCGCGGCCCGAGCGGCCGCCCGAGCGCGGTCTCGACGACGTTCAGGATCACCTGCCCCCCGTCCAGCACCGGGATCGGCAGGAGGTTGAGCACCGCGATGTTCACGCTGATCAGCGCCAGCAGTCCGAGCAGCGCCTCGAAGCCACCGATGCGCGCCGTCTGCACCGAGGCCTGCGCGATGAGCAGCGGCCCGCCCAGGTTCTTCGCGCTCACCTCGCCGCTCAGGAGCCCGCCCAGCACGCCGACCGTGCTGGTGACGTGCCCCCACGTGACGCGCATCCCCTCGCGCGCCGCCTGCGCCACGGTCATCGGATCGCGCACCACGCTCCCCGACGACGCCGCGCCGAAGCGCGCCACGCGACGCGGACGCCCCGTCTCGGGGCTCGTGTCCGTCTGCACCGTGGGTGCGATCGCGAGCGTACGCACCTCACCCGCCCGCACGAAGCGGACGGCGATCGGGCGCCCGGAGGTGTCGGGCTGCACCCGCCGCACGAGCTGCTCCCACCGCGTGATCGGCGCATCGTCCAGCGCGATGACACTGTCGCCCTTCTGCAACCCGGCGCGCTCCGCGGCCGATCCGGGGAGCACCGACCCGATCACCGCGCTCTGCCCGGGCAGACCGAATGCGAGCCGCATCCCCGCCACGATCACGAACGCGAGCAGGAAGTTCATCGTCACACCGGCCAGCAGCACGACGAGTCGCGCCCACAGTGGCTTGCTCTCGAACCAGCGTCCCGATGGCACCGGCTTCGGTCCGAAGGGTTGGAGCGCCGACGGATCCCACGGCACGCCCGGCTCGCCACGCTGCACGTCGTCACCGAGCTCGCCGCGATCGGTGCCGCCTTCGAGCGCCGCCATCGCCTCGTCCTCGCGACTCGCCATGCGCACGTAGCCGCCGATCGGAAAGAGCGAGAGGCGATAATCGGTCTCGCCGTAGCGACGGCCCCAGATGCGGCGCCCCCACCCGAGCGAGAAGACGGGCGCGTACACGCCGACCGCCTTGGCGGCGAGAAAGTGCCCGAGCTCGTGCACGAACACGACGAGCCCGAAGACGAGAACCGGTGCGAACCACGCGAGCATCGTCAGGCCACTCCGTCCCGCACGTGACGCCGCGCCGCCGCATCCGCGGCGAGCAGCGCATCGCGGCTGTCGCCCGCGTGATCACCGAGTGCGGCCAGCGCGCGCTCGATCACGAGCGGGATCTGCCCGAACGCGAGCGCCCCCTCGAGGAAGAGTGCGACCGCCTGCTCGTTGGCGGCATTGAAGACCGCCGGAGCGGCTCCGCCCGCCTCGCCCGCGGCGATGCCGAGGGCGAGCGTCGGGAAGGCGTCGTGGCGCACGGGTTCGAACGTGAGGGGCGACAACTCCACGGGATCGAACGGCGGTACCCCGGTGTCGGCGATGCGGTCCGGATGCGTGAGGGCGTACAGCACGGGCAACTCCATGCTCGGCACGCCGAGCTGCGCGAGCACGCTGCCGTCGGTGAACTCGACGAACGAGTGCACGACGCTCTGCGGATGCACGACCACTTCGATGCGCTCGTACGGCAACCCGAAGAGATGGTGCGCCTCGATCACCTCGAGCGCCTTGTTCGCGAGCGTCGCGCTGTCGACGGTGATCTTCCGTCCCATGCGCCACGTCGGATGATTGAGCGCATCGGTGACGGTCGCACGACGCACGCGCTCGGCGTCCCACGTCCGGAAGGGGCCACCGCTCGCGGTGAGGATCAATCGGCGCACTTCGCTGATGGGGCGCGATCCGATGCACTGCAGGATCGCGGAGTGTTCACTGTCCACGGGCACCAGCTCACCGCCGCCGCGACGCGCGGCGTCGTTGACGAGATCACCCGCGACGACCAGCGTCTCCTTGTTCGCGAGCGCGACGCGCTTGCCCGCCGCGAGGGCCGCGAGTGTCGCGTCGAGTCCCGCCGCACCGACGACGGCGTTGAGCACGATCGCCGCGTCGGGGTGCGTCGCCGCGTCGATGAGGCACCGCTCGCCGACCGCCCAACCGGGCTCGCACTCGGCACCGTGCTGCACGAGCCCCACAAAGCGCGGCGACCACGCGGCGGCCTGCTCGCGCAGCAGCGCCGCGTTGCCGAAGGCGGTGAGGGCCGTCACGCGCCACCGCTCGGGATGGCGCGCGAGCACGCGCAGCGTCGTGGTGCCGATCGAACCCGTCGAACCGAGGATCGCGATGCCGGTATGCGTCATGGTGCCGATGTCAGCCCTGCGGGGCCGGAACGAGGAGCAGGTCGAACAGCACCACCGCCACCGGCAGCACGAACAGCACGCTGTCGATGCGATCGAGGACGCCGCCATGCCCCGGCAGGAGCGACGAGCTGTCCTTCACGCCGGCCTCGCGCTTGAGCAGAGACTCGACGAGGTCACCGACCTGCGCGACGATCGCGATCACCACGCCGAAGATCACGAGCCCCCACGGTGTGAGCCCCAACTGCGCCTGCGGCACCAGCAGGTAGCGCACGTAGAACCACGACATCGCGACGGCGAGCGCGATGCCGCCCAGTGCGCCCTCGACCGTCTTCGCGGGACTCACCGCGGGGACGAGCTTGCGTCGCCCGAACAGGCGTCCGACGAAGTACGCGCCGGTGTCGCTGCTCCACGTGAGCCAGAGCGGATACACCAGCAGGATGCAGCGCGCCGCATCACCGATGGCATAGGGATGGTACCGCAGGTCGGTGGCGAAGCTCAGCATGCCGCCCGTGTAGACCGGCACGAGGAAGGTCACCGCCGCATTCGCGAGTGGTCGTGACTCGGTGCTGCGCACCCACTGCGGAATCGTCGCCGCGAGCACCACGAGTGCCACCACCGCGAACCACGCCGGCGACGGGCGCAGCACGCCGAGACGGGTGCCGTGCGCGAGGAGCGGCAGGGCGGCGGCGAGCGCGATGCCGAGGCGCGTGTGCGGCTCGAGCCCGCGGGCGCGCGCCATGCGGAAGAGCTCCCATGCCGCGATGCCGCCCGCGACCGAGAGCAGCGTCGCCAGCACGGCGTCGCCCAACCACGCGCTTCCGATCGCCACCGGCGCCGCGACGAGCGCGACGAGGACCCGCTTGCCGAGTTCGCTCACGCGCCCTGGGGCGAGACCTTGCCGAAGCGTCGCTCGCGACGCTGGTAATCGACGATTGCCGCGAACAGCTCCTCGCGTCCGAAATCGGGCCAGAGCACGTGCGAGATGTACAGCTCCGTGTACGCGAGCTGCCAGAGCAGGAAGTTCGAGATCCGATGCTCGCCCGACGTGCGGATGAGCAGGTCGGGATCGGGCATGTCGTGCGTGAGCAGGCGCGACGAGATCATCGCTTCGTCGATCGCATCGGGCGCGAGCCGTCCGGCCGCGACGTCGCGCGCGAGCCCCTGCATCGCCTGCGCGAGTTCCCGGCGACTCCCGTACGAGATGAAGAGGTTGAGCACCAGCGCGCCGTTGTGCGCCGTACGGTCCTGCACGAGCGTGACCGCCGCCCGCGCCGACGGCGCGAGCCGATCGACCTCGCCCAGCACGCGCACGCGCACGCCGCGCTCGGCGAGTTCGTCGACCTCGCGCGCGATGTACTCCTCGAGGAGCGCCATCAGCGCCGAGACCTCGGTCACGGGGCGCTGCCAGTTCTCGTCGGAGAAGGCGAAGAGCGACAGATGCTCGACGCCCACGGCGAGCGCCCCCTGCACCACCTCGCGCACCGCCTTCATGCCGGACCGATGGCCGAAGGGACGTGGCAGCAGCCGCTCGCGCGCCCAGCGCCCGTTGCCATCCATGATGATGGCGACGTGACGCGGGGCGTGTCCGCCGCTGCGCACCTGTTCGAGGAGCGCGTCGGCCGGCGAGGTGGAGGTGGGGGAGGGGCTCACCGCGACCGGCTCAGACTTCCATCAACTCTGTTTCCTTCGCCTTCATCGCCTGCTCGATCTTCGCGATGGAGTCGTCGTGCTGCTTCTGCAAGTCCTTCTCGGCGTGCTTCTTGTCGTCCTCGGAGACGCCGTCGAGCTTCTTGAGGCGGTCACGCGCATCGGTGCGGGCGTGGCGCACCGCCACGCGCCCGTCCTCGGCGAGCCCGTGCAGCACCTTCACCAGCTCCTTGCGACGCTGCTCGTTGAGGCTCGGCAGCGGGACGCGGATCAATCCGCCCTGATGCGAGGGATCGAGGCCGAGATCCGACTCGCGGATCGCCTTCTCGATCGCCTTCATCTGCCCCTTGTCGAACGGGGTGACCACGAGGAGGCGCGGCTCGGGCGCGGAAACCGACGCGACCTGGTTGAGCGGCATGTGCGCACCGTAGGCCTCGACCATGATCGTGTCGAGCATGTTCGGCGAGGCCTTGCCGGCACGCACGGTGCCGAACTCGCGCTTCGCGTTCTCGGTGGCCTTCTCCATCCCGCTCTTGGCGGCCTTCAGGATGTCGGCGATCGTCGTCATGACACGAGGGTGCCGACGCGTTCGCCGCGCAGGACACGCGCGACCGCACCGGGCTGGTGGATGTTGAGCACGATCAGGGGGAGCCCGTTCTCCTTGCACAGCGTGGCGGCCGTCTGGTCCATCACGCCGAGTTCACCGAGCATCACGTCGCGGAAGCTGATCGTGTCGTACTTCTGGGCCGTGGGGTCCTTCTTCGGGTCGGCGGAGTAGACGCCGTCCACGCTCGTCGCCTTGATGATCACCGAGGCCTTCATCTGGATGCCGCGCAGCACCGCCGCGGTGTCCGTGCTGAAGTACGGGTTGCCGGTGCCGGCGGCGAAGATGACGGTGCGTCCCTTCTCGAGATGGCGCAGGGCGCGACGCCGGATGTACGGCTCCGCCAGCTCCTCCATGCGGATCGCGGTCATCACGCGCGTGTCCACGCCCTGCTTCTCGAGCTGGTCCTGCATCGCCAGCGCATTGATGACGGTGCCGAGCATCCCCATGTAGTCGGCGCCGACGCGATCCATGCCGAGCTTCGAGAGCTGCGAGCCGCGGATCATGTTCCCGCCGCCGATGACGAGCGCCAGTTCGACGCCCATCGCCAGCACTTCCTTGATCTGCGCGCAGAAGAAGCTGATGCGCTCGAGGTCGAAGCCGAAGCCGCGGTCGCCGGCCAGCGCTTCGCCCGAGAGCTTGAGGAGCACGCGCGGATAGCGGACACCGGTCGCACCGGTGTCCGCCGTCGCGGGTGTCGCCTCGCCGGGTGTGTCCACGCGAGGGCCCCGTGCGCTCAGGCGTCGCCGAGGGCGAAGCGCTGGAAGCGGGTCACCGCGATCGTGGTCCCGGCCTCCTTCGCCTTCTCCTGGACGAGCTGCGTGATCGTCTTCTTGGGATCGCGCACCGACGGCTGGTGGATGAGCGAGTTGTCCTTGAAGAACGCGTTCAGCTTGCCTTCGGCGATCTTGGCGATCATCGCCTCGGGCTTGCCGCTCTGGCGCGCCTGGTCCTCGGCGATGCGCTTCTCCTTCTCGATCACCTCGGCGGAGATGCCGGTCTGGTCGAGGGCGAGCGGGTTCATCGCCGCGGCGTGCTCGGCGATCTCGCGCAGGAGTTTCTGGACGATCTCGTGGCCGGCCTTGCCCGCATCGGCGACCGACGCCTCGACGAGCACCGCGACCTTCTTGTTGTGGTGCTGGTAGCTCCCGACGGCACCGCCCTGCGGCTTGAAGCGCACGAAACGACGCACGTTCACCACCTCGCCGAGCTTGGACGACTCGGCCTTGAGCACGTCCGAGAGCGGCATGCCCTGCGCGGCGACGGTCGTGGCGAGGAGCGCCTCGACGTCGGCGACGTCGGTCGTCGCGGCCTGCTGCAGCACGAGGTCGACGATCGCGCCGAAGGCGTCGTTGCGGGCGACGAAGTCGGTCTCGCAGTTGACCTCGACCAGGACGCCGTGCGTGCCGTCGGGCGTCACCAGCGCGCCGATGACGCCTTCGCTGGTCGCCCGGTCGCCGCGCTTCTCCATCTTGGCGATGCCCTTCTTGCGCAGATACTCGACCGCGGCCTCGAGGTCGCCGCTCGTCTCGGTGAGCGCCTTCTTGCAATCCATCATGCCCGCGCCGGTCCGCTGGCGCAGCTCCTGGACATCCTTCGCGGTGAAGCTCATGGTCGTCATGCCGGATCGATCCGGTGAGTCGTCGTTGGTGTGAGAACGCCGCCGGCCTGGGGCCGGCGGCGCCTGAAGTTACGCCCGGCCGTACGAGCGCCGGAAGCCGCCGCGGGTACCGCCGAGGCGCCGGTTACTCCGCTGCAGGCTCGCTGCTCTCGCCCGCATCGGACGCGCTGCCGGTATCGCCGTCGGTGCCACGCAGGCGCGCGGCGATCGCCTCGGGCTTGGCGCGACGGCGGCGACGCGGCGCATCGCCGGCGCCACCACGACCGCCCTGCCCGCCCGCACCCGATCCGCCGCGACCACCGCCGCGACGGTCGTCACGACCGGCCGCTTCCATGCCGCGGTCGGAGCTGTACGTCGTCTCCTCGGCCTCTTCCTCGACGACGCGCGTCGGCGCTTCGCGACGGGCCTCGGCGATCACGTCGGCGATCGCGCGCGTGATCAGCTCGACCGAGCGGATCGCGTCGTCGTTGCCGGCCACCGGCACGGTGAGGAGGTCCGGATCGGCGTTCGTGTCGGCGATCGCGATGATCGGGATGCCGAGCTTGTTCGCCTCGCTGACCGCGATGCGCTCCTTCTTCGCGTCGACGACGAACATGAGGCCCGGAATGCGCGTCATCGTCTTGATGCCCGACAGGTTCTTCGAGAGCTTCTCGCGCTGCCGGCCCATCAGCAGCTGCTCCTTCTTGGTGTAGTTCGAGAACTCACCGCCTTCCTGCCCGGCCTCGAGCTCCTTGAGCTTGCGGAGCTGCTTCTTGACCGTGCCGAAGTTGGTCAGCAGGCCGCCGAGCCAGCGCTCCGTGACGTGCATCGAGCCCGAGCGCTCGGCCTCGCCGGCGACGATGCTCGCGAGCTGCTGCTTGGTGCAGACGAAGAGGACCTGCTCACCACGCAGGACGACTTCGCGCGCGAGCTTCTGCGCGAGCTCGAGCTGCTTGAGCGTCTTCTGCAGGTCGATGATGTGGATCCCGTTGCGCTCGGCGAAGATGAACCGGCGCATCTTGGGGTTCCAGCGGCGGGTCTGATGTCCGAAGTGGACACCCGCCTCGAGGAGCTGCTCGATCGTGGGCTGCGACATGTCGGAATACCTGGTTGGTTGGTGCCACCGCGGCCGTCGTCGTCCGTCGCGACCGGTCGGGGACCGGCACCCGCGTCGGACTCGGACCGCGTGCGAGATGGAGCTGCGTGCCCCGCGCGACGGTGCGTCGCGCGGGGCGAGTACGACATCAGCGCTTGCTGAACTGGAAGCGCTTGCGGGCGCCGGGGCGGCCCGGCTTCTTGCGCTCGACCGCACGCGCATCACGCGTGAGCAGGCCGAACTCGCGAAGCTTCTTCTTGTGCTCCTCGTCGAGCTTGACGAGCGCACGGGCGACGGCGAGGCGCAGCGCGCCCGCCTGCCCGGACTGCCCACCGCCCTGCACCGACGCCTTCACGTCGTACGTGCTGACGGTGCCCGTGACGGTGAACGGCTGCTGGATCGCGGTCACCAGCGAGGGGCGCGGGAAGTACTCGCCGAGCGTGCGGCCGTTGATCTCCCACTTGCCCGACCCGCCGGGCACGAGGTAGACGCGGCAGACCGCTTCTTTGCGGCGGCCGATGGCGTGGATCGTGTTGGTCGCCATGAGTCTCAGGCCCCCTTGGCCGCGTCGAGGACGAGCGGCTGCGGCTTCTGGGCCACGTGGTCGTGCGCGGCCCCCGCGAAGACGCGGAGCTTCCGACGCAGGTGGGTGCGGGCGAGCGCCGTCTTGGGCAGCATGCCGTAGACGGCCTTCTCGATCACCCGCTCGGGGTGCTTCGCGAGCATGTCGGCGAAGGCCGTGAACTTCTCGTGCCCCATGTAGCCGGTGTGGCGGAAGTACTCCTTCTGCTCCGCCTTGCGCCCGGTCACCCGGACCTTGCTCGCATTGATCACGACGACGTAGTCGCCGGTGTCCATGTGGGGGGTGTACATCGGCTTGTGCTTGCCGCGGATCACCTTGGCCACTTCGGCGGCCAGGCGTCCGAGCACCATGCCTTCGGCATCCACGACCCACCAGTTGTGGGTGATGTCCTCGGGCCTGGCGCTGTACGTCTTCTGCTGCTGCGCGCTCATGTTCGACTGCGTGTCGATGCGGGTCCTGCGCCTCACCGGTGCGGAATGCAACCCGGGTCTCGGCCCCCCGAAGGGGTTTTTGGGCAGACACCAAGCATACCCGACCATCCAAGTCGCGTCAACCCAAGCACTTCCGTCGTCGGAGCCAGCCCGCCCGACGCCGCCCCGGCGGTCGCGCCGATCAGGCGAGGGTGACGAGCGTGGTGCCCTTGTCGACCGCGGCACCGGGTGCGACCGGCAGGGCGGTGACGGTGCCGGCGGTGGCGGCACGCAGCTCGTTCTCCATCTTCATCGCCTCCATCACCACGAGCGGCTGCCCTGCCTGCACCGGGTCGCCGATGGCCACCAGCACCCGGACCACGAGGCCCGGCATGGGGGCGACGAGCGGCGCGGGTCCGGTGGCTCCGCCCTGCGCGACGGCCAGATCGCGGATCGCGCGCGTCCGCTCGTCGAGCGCCTCGACTTCGTAGCGGTAGCCGTCGAGGAACAGGACGTAGCGCCCCTTGCCTGCCAGTCGGCGCACCACCACGCGATGCACCTCGCGGCCGATCCGGACCTGCCGCACGGGCGTGCCGGGGATCTCGGCCAGGTGCGTCTCCACGTGCGTGCCGTCGTAGGCGACGCCCTCGCCGTCCAGGCGCACCTCGTGACGTTCGCCGTCCACGTCGATGACGTACTTCACCGTTCCTCCCGGTCGAGCGTGCAGACGGTCTCCACGTGGGCCGTCTGCGGAAACATGTCGAAGGCGCGCACGTCGTGGAGACGCCACCCCTCGCCGAGCCGCGTGAGGTCGCGCGCGAGCGTCGCCGGGTCGCAGCTCACATAGACCAGTCGCCGCGGCCGGTCGACATCGAGCAGGCGTGCCACCGCGTCGGCGATCCCGGCGCGCGGCGGGTTGACGATCACCACGTCGGCCGGCAGCGCAGACGGCAGCAGTGCCTCGACGCGCCCGTGCATCGCCCGCGCGCGCGGCGCCTTCGCCGCGCGCAGTGCGTGCGACGTCGCCGCGTGCGCATCGGCGTCGAGTTCGATCGCGGTCACGTCGATGCCCGCGGCCGCGAGCGGCACCGCGTAGGCGCCGGCGCCGGCGTACGCATCGACCACGCGCGCCGGCGCCACGTCGCGCACCGCGTCGAGCACATGCGCCCGGAGCACCGATGCGACGTCGTCGTTCACCTGCGTGAAGCTCGCTCCCGGCACGGCGGTCGCCCGACGATCGTGGCGCAGCGTGCGTGCGCCGTCGGTCGGACTCCACCAGATCGCGTGCAACGCCGGCACGGCCGCGGCGAGCGCGCGCACCGATGCGTCGGGCCAGCGGGCCGCTCCCTCGATGTGAAGGCCGAGTGCACCATCGCCGATCACCCGGATCGTGCCACGCAATTCGAACGCGCGCGGCAGGTGTTCACCCGCGGCGAGCACCGCCTGCCACGCGGCATTGACGTCCTCGCGCGTGATGTGGCAGTCGTCGAGTGCGAACACCTCGTCGGGCCGGCCGAGCACGTGCAGGCCGCCGAGCCAACCGCCGGGCCGCAGGCGGTCGCGTCGGAGGGCGAGCGTGAGGCTGTTCCGGTAGCGGAACGGCCGCGGGCTCGCGGTGACCGGCACCTCGCCGATCTCGCGTCCCGCGAGCCGCTGCAGCGCGTCACGCACGATGCGCCCCTTCTCGCGGCGTTGCGCGTCGTAGGCGAGCGCCTGCACCTGACAGCCGCCGCAGCGATCGTGCACGAAGTGCGGACACGGCGGCTCGACCCGCTCCGGCGACGCCGTCACCAGGCGTCGCACCGTGCCGCGTGCGAGTCGCTTGTGACGCTCGAGTTCCACGAGCACCTCGTCGCCCGGCACCGCGCGCGGGACGAACACCACCAGTCCGTCGTGCCGCGCGACGCCATCGCCGCCGGCGGCGATGGCGTCGATGCGGAGCGTCGCCGTCGGCGTGGCGCTCATGCGGGACGCATCGCGTCGCGACGTGCCGCGATCCGCCACGCGTCGACGGAGGTGCCCTGCACCGCGACCGGCGCCGAGGCGCCCGCACCGCCGCGATCGCGCTCCGCGAGCAGCGCGGCCGCTATCACCGCCGCGCGCAGGCCGTCGGCCGGCGGATGCGACACGGCGAGCTGCGGGAGCTTCGCCTCGAGCCACTGGATCGAGATGTCGCCGCGACGGAAGTCGTCGTCGGCCATGACGCGCAGGTGGAAGTCGCGCGACGTCTCCACGCCCTCGATCTCGAGCTCGCGGAGCGCACGCTCCATGCGCGCGACCGCGAGCGCGCGCGTGTCGGCGTGCACGATCAGCTTGGCGAGCATCGGATCGTAGAAGAGCGACACCTCGCTGCCCTGTTCGATGCCGCCGTCCCAGCGCACGCCGGGGCCCGACGGCAACCGCAGCCAGCGCACGGTGCCGGTGCTCGGCAGGAAGCCCTGCGCGAAATCCTCGCTCGTGATGCGGCATTCGATCGCCCACCCGCGCGGCCGGATGTCGTCCTGGACGAACGGGAGTTTCTCACCGGCGGCGATGCGGAGTTGCCACTGCACCAGGTCGATCCCCGTCACGAGTTCGGTGACGGGATGCTCGACCTGGATGCGCGTGTTCATCTCGAGGAAGTAGTAGCGGCCGTCGCGATCGAGCAGGAACTCGCACGTCCCCGCGTTCTCGTAGCCAGCCGCGCGCGCACCCGCGACCGCCGTCGCGCCCATGCGTGCGCGCAACGCCGCATCGACGGCGACGCTCGGCGCCTCCTCGATCATCTTCTGGTGCCGACGCTGCACCGAGCATTCGCGTTCGCCCAGATGCAGCATCGTGCCGTGCCGATCGCCGAGCACCTGGATCTCGACATGTCGCGGGCCTTCGATGTACTTCTCGACGTAGACCGCGTCGTCGCCGAACGCCTTGCGTGCCTCGCCCTGCGCCGACTCGAGCGCGCCGACCATCTCGGCGTCGCTGCGCACGACACGCATCCCCTTGCCGCCCCCGCCGGCCGCGGCCTTGAGCAGCACCGGATAGCCGTATTGCGCGGCGATCGCGCGCGCCTCGTCGGCATCGCGGAGCGGTTGCGTGGTGCCGGGGACGACGGGGACACCCGCCCGGAGCGCGAGCTGTCGTGCCGCGGTCTTGCTCCCCATCGCCTCGATCGCTTCGGCCGGTGGCCCGACCCAGACGAGGCCCGCGTCGCGCACCGCGCGCGCGAACCACTCGCGTTCGCTCAGGAAGCCGTAGCCGGGATGGATCGCCTGCGCGCCGGTGGCCAGTGCGGCCTCGATGATCCGCTCGCCGACGAGATAGCTCTGTGCCGACGGGGCCGGACCGATCGCGATCGCCTCGTCCGCTTCGCGGACGTGGGGCGCCTGCGCGTCGGCGTCGCTGTGCACGGCGACGGCAGCGATCCCGAGCTCGTGGCAGGCTCGCACGATGCGCAGTGCGATCTCGCCGCGATTGGCGATGAGGACCTTGGAGAACATCCCGGGAACGAGGCGGAGGAACGAGGGCCGTCGCGCGGAGGTGCGCACGGGTCGCGTCGAAGGTAGCCGGGCACGCGTCGGCTCGCGGGCGGGGCATCTCCCCAACGGACGACGGGCCGGCCGCGCGTGCGACCGGCCCGTCCGGGGCGTGCGAAGCGACGCCCGGAGCGCGGGCGCTCAGGCCATGCGGCGACGGCGTGCGGCGACGCCCACCATGAGCAGGCCGGTCGCCAGGAGCGCATACGTCGAAGGCTCGGGCACCGGGCGGAAGGCGAGCAGCTCCTGCTTGCCGAAGCGGTCGTTGCCGACGGCCGCATCCACGGTGATCACGTACCAGCCGACCGCGTCGAAGCCGGCGTTGCCGCTCAGCACCGCACCGCCCTCGGCGTTGTCCCAGATCTGCTTCTGGAGCGCACGGTCCGCCGCTCCGATGGGCAGGGTGAGCTGCGACGCGAGTCCGGCGTTCGCGCGGTAGACGCTCGCGCGATCGGGGTCGTTGGCGAGTCGCGTCCTGGAGAAGTCGTTGCCCCAGATCGGCGTGACCCACGCGGTGTAGTTCGCGGGGAGCGCGATGCTGTTGTTCGCGTCGGTGCAGAAGAAGGCGAACAGCCCGCTGCCCGGCAGGTCCATGCCGGCGATCGTGCCGCTGCCGATGAAGCCGTTGAGGTTGGGGTAGCCGGTGACGCCGCCGATCGTGCCGACGTTGCTGACGGTGATCGCGCGCTGCTGGAGCGCGGGCTGTGCGTGCAGCGCCGGAACGGCGACGAGCGCAGCGGCGGCGAGGGCGACGAGGCGACGGAGCATGGGAGGCCGGGGCCAGGGGGAAGCGCGACGGACAGTCCGCGGCGCGCGACTCCCTCCGAAGCACGATTCGCGCCCAATGCTCGAGCTCGGCAGGGCGGCCACGGCGAGCGTGCCGACCAGCGCAAGCCCTTGCGTGGCCAGTCGATAGGCGAAACGCCCCCTCTCCGTCAGCGCATCACCGCACACCAGACGAGCCCGACCGTGGCGCCTTCGCGACAGTCGAGCTCGTCAGGGTGTTGCGTCCGCGCACCGGGCGCGGCGGATCACAGCGGGATGTTGCCGTGCTTCTTCGGCGGGTTGCGATCGCGCTTCGTGCGCAGTGCATCCAGCGCCTCGATCAGTCGCGGGCGCGTCTCGCGCGGATCGATCACGTCGTCGAGGTAGCCACGCGCCGCGGCGAGGTACGGGTGCGCGAACTGGGCGCGATACTCCTCGACCTTGGCGTCGGTGGCCGCCACGGGATCGTCCGCCTCGGCGATCTCGCGCTTGTGGATGATCTCCACCGCCCCCTTGGGCCCCATCACCGCGATCTCGGCCGACGGCCACGCGACGTTGTAGTCGCCGCGGATGTGTTTCGAGCTCATCACGTCGTATGCGCCACCGTACGCCTTGCGCACGATCACGGTGAGCTTGGGGACCGTCGCCTCGCAGTACGCGTAGAGCAGCTTGGCCCCGTGCCGGATGATGCCGCCGTGTTCCTGCGCGACGCCCGGCAGGAAGCCCGGTACGTCCTCGAAGGTCACGATCGGGATGTTGAAGCAGTCGCAGAAGCGGATGAAGCGCGCCGCCTTCATGCTCGCCGCGATGTCGAGCACGCCGGCGAGCACCGCCGGCTGATTGGCGACGAGGCCGACGCTGTGACCACCCAAGTGCGCGAAGCCGCAGAGGATGTTCTGTGCGTACTCCGCGTGCACTTCGTAGAAGCCGCCGTCGTCCACGACGCGACGGATCACCTCGTGCATGTCGTACGGCTTGTTCGGATTCGCCGGGACGACGTCGAGCAGCCCCTCGTCGCGCCGATCGCGCGGATCGCTCGCGGCGCCCTGCGGCGCATCGGCGAGATTGTTCGACGGGACGTAGCGGAAGAGCTCCCGGATGTGCGCGAGGCAGGCGAGCTCGGATTCGCATGCGAAGTGCGCGACACCGGACGTCGACGCGTGGGTGTCGGCGCCCCCCAGCGCCTCCATCGTCACGTCCTCGTGCGTGACGGTCTTCACCACGTTGGGGCCGGTCACGAACATGTAGCTCGTGCCGCGCACCATGTAGATGAAGTCCGTGATCGCTGGCGAGTAGACGGCCCCACCCGCGCAGGGCCCGAGGATCGCCGAGATCTGCGGCACCACGCCCGAGGCGAGCGTGTTGCGCAGGAAGATGTCGGCGTAGCCGCCGAGCGAGACGACGCCTTCCTGGATGCGCGCGCCACCCGAGTCGTTCAGCCCGATGACGGGCGCGCCGTTCCGCACCGCGAGATCCATGATCTTGCAGATCTTGGCCGCGTGTGCCTCGGAGAGCGAACCGCCGAAGACGGTGAAGTCCTGCGAGAAGACGTAGACGAGCCGCCCGTCGATGCGACCGTGGCCCGTGACGACACCGTCGCCGTAGATCGGCTGTGCGCCGGGCTCGGTGGTGCGGGCGGTGACGAAGCGATCGAGTTCGACGAAGCTGCCCTCGTCGAGGAGGACGTCGAGGCGCTCGCGCGCGGAGAGCTTGCCCTTGGCGTGCTGCGCCGCGAGGCGCGCCGCCCCGCCGCCGAGTTCGGCCTCGGCGCGGCGGCGGTCGAGCAGGTCGAGCTGGTCGCGGATGGTCGTCATGGCGCCCGAACCTAATCCGCGTTTCGGACGGGCGGGGGTACACCGCCCGTCCGCACCGCGGTCAACCGACCTTGCGCAGCCGCGGCGGTGTCGACCGCGCAACGTGGCGCGGCGATGGGCTCACCGCCACGCCGCCACCGGCGCGCAAACGGAACTGGGCGACGAGCGAGCGGAGTTCGCCAGCGCGCTCGACGAGCGCCGAGGCGGTGGCCGCCGATTGGTCGGCGTTGGCGGCCGACGCCTGCGTCACACCGCTGAGCTCCGTCACCGCGCGCGCCAGCTCCTCGCTGCCGGTGCGCTGCCGTTCCGATGCCTCGGCGATGTCGACGACCGCCGCGCGCACGCTCGCGACGCGACCGTTGATCTCCCGCAGCGCCGTCGCCACTTCGGCGCTGATGGCGCTCGACTGCGTCGCGTTGCCCTGTGTCTCCTCGATGATCGACGCGGTCTGACGAGCCGCTTCGGCGGAGCGCGTCGCGAGTGCACGCACTTCGTCGGCGACGACGGCGAAGCCGCGCCCGGCGTCGCCGGCGCGCGCCGCCTCGACCGCGGCGTTGAGCGCGAGGAGGTTGGTCTGGAAAGCGATTTCGTCGATCGTGCGCACGATGCGCGCGGTACGATCGGCGCTCGAGCGCATCGCGTCGAGTGCGACACCGAGGGCGTCCATGCGCGCCCGACCACGGTCGGCGGCGGCGTCGGCCGCCTCGGCGAGCGCGCGACCGTCCGCGGCTCGGCCGGCGTTGCCCGAGGCGTCGGCGCGGAACTCCTGCAGACCGGCCGAGACTTCCTGGATCGTGGCCGCCTGCGCCGATGCTCCCTCGGCGATGGCATGGCTGCCGACGGCGATCTCGCTGGCCGAGACGTCGAGCCGATCGGCGGTCTGTGCCACCTCGCCGAGGGTCGCCTCGAGCGCATCGAGCGCTTCGTTGAAGGCCGATTGGATGCGCGCGTTCTCACCCTCCCACGTGCCGTGCACGCGCGTCGTGAGATCGCGCGCGGCGAGTGCATCGAGGACGCGGCTCAACTCGTCGAGGAGGCGCTGCGCCGTGCCGGCGATCGCCTCGATGCGGTCGCGACGGCTGTCGGTGAGAGCGGTCACCACGACCGCGATGTCGGCCTGCAGGAGCCGGCTGAAGGCCGCACGGAACGCGTCCAGCTCCGCCGGCGAGGCCCCCGCGGTGCGGACGGCGGCGACCATGTGCTCGCGGATCACCTCGTACATCGCCACGTACCAGTTCGAGTCGAGGTCGATGCGGTCGTGCACCTGTCCGACCTTGCGACGATAGGCGACGTAGCCGTCGTCGACGCGCCCGTCGAACATCGTCATGACGTACCGCGTGACCATCGGCCGCTGGCGTTCGATCGTGGTGTGGCGATCGAGGATGTCGCGCGTCTCGCGCTCCCCCGCGATCTTGGCGTAGAAGGCGTCGACCATCGCGTCGCAGGCGGCGGCACAGTGCTCACGCCACGCGGCGATGGTGCCGAGGTCGATCTCGGACAGGCCGAGGAAGCGGAGCCGCACGAGCACGTCGCGGTCGCTGAGGGCGAATGTGCCGGGGGTGATGGCCCGGTGGACAGCGGCGGGAGCCTGACGGCGGAAAGGGTTGCGCATGCTCAGGTGGATGGCCGAAGAGTCGTGTCAGGGAAAACCTCTCGCCTCCAATGTCGGACACCTGACACGCCACCTGAAATTCATCTAACAACGGGGCACGATTCCCTCCGTGCATCGCCAGAATCGAACGGCCCTTGGCCGCGCGACGACGCCTATCGCGGTCGCCGTCCGGGTCCGTCGAGTTCGCGCCGCTCCTCGACGGTCGCGGGTGCCCCGGGTTCGACCAGCGACGCCGGCCGCACGGCCCCCGCACCGAAGCGCCCGCGCACGCGGTCGAGTGCGGCGGCCAGCCGGCGATCGCGTTCGGTCTCGCGGAGCGCATCGTCGACGGGTTCGAGGAGCATGAGCTGCGCGGGGACGTCGCCGTCGTCGAGCGACGACAGCGCGACACCGAGGAGCCGCACCGGCCGCCGACGCTGGTGTCGCAGCCGGGCGAGCAGTGCGCGCGCCGCCGCGAGGATCGGGCGTTCCGTGCTCACGGGCTCGTGCAACGTCCGCGACGCGAGCCGCGTCGAGAAGTCGGCTTCACGCAGCTTGACCGTCACCGTGCGCGCGGCGAGACCGTCGCCGCGAAGATCGCCGACGACACGCACCACGAGCCGCTGCAACTCGACGGCGAGTGCGTCGTCATCGGCGATGTCGTGGTCGAACGTGTCCTCGCGACTCACCGATTTCTGCCGCTCCCCGGCGACGACCGGCGAGTCGTCGATGCCGCGCGCCTTGCGCAACAGCCACGCGCTGAAGTCGCGCCCGAGATAGCGGTCGAGCATCGTGCGGTCCGCGTCGAGCACCTGCGGGACGCGCACGAGCCCGAGCTTCGCCAGCTTCTCCTGCGCGCGCGGGCCGATGCCGGGAATCTCGGACAGCGGCTGCGTGCGCATGAACGCCTCCTCCGCGCCGGCAGCCACGATGTGCACGCCGCCGGCGCCGGCGTTCGGCTTGGCGGCTCCGGCGGCGATCTTGGCGATCAGGCGCGACGTTCCGCCACCGATCGACACGGACAGTCCGGTGTCCGCGATGACGGTCGCGCGCATGCGGTGCGCGGTCTCCGCGAGTGATTCGCCGCGATAGAGCGCCTCGGTGCCGGTGAGATCGCAGTAGAACTCGTCGATGCTGGCCGCGACGACGACCGGAGCGAGCCGCTCGAGCGCGGCGCGGATGGCGCGGCTCGCGTCGCTGCAGGACTTGCGTGGCACGGGCACGGCGAGCGCCTGCGGGCAGAGGCGGAGCGCCTGCCCGATGCTCATCCCGCTCCGCACGCCGAAGGCGCGCGCCGCGTAACTCGCCGAGCAGACGACGCCGCGGCTCCCGGGGCGTCCACCGACCACGAGGTGCTCGGCCTTCCCCGCCCCGTCGGGGTCGACCTGCCGCGCGACGGCGACGAAGAAGGCGTCGGCGTCGGCGAGGAGGATGCGGCGAGGGGCTGGTGCCATGGGCAACGGCTAGCCATTCCTATCGCGGCGACGCATCAGGCTGTGCGTGGTCGACGGTACAACGCGGGCCACTGACCGAACCCTAACCAGCCCACACGCGTTCGGCACCCGCGCGCAACAGTTTCGCAGCGAGGCAGAGGACTGCGCCGCAAAACCGAAGCCGCGCGAGTATGCGACCAACGATGACTGCAACGGCGACAGCATAAATGACGCCTCGCAGCGGCAAGCACAGCAGCAGCTCTAAGCCGAAATGCCAATTTCATCGCTGTCCGCAACCGCGAAGCGAGCACTCCTCCAGATAGCGCCAAACAGGCTGCTGATTAATAGCCGAGGCGCAACGCGACGGGGCCCTTCGCCCCCCCCAATCGTCCCGCGAGAACCGCTAGGGAACGGCGATCTCGGATCAGTAGAGGACCGACCACCCCCGCGAAATGACCGCTGCGGCGACCGCGCACGATTTTCAGCAGCCTGCTAAGGAGACAACGGCCCGCTCACCCAGAACGCGCGATCGCGCTAAGTAAGCTTGCCCTTAAGGGGCTTGAAGTCGACCAATGGCAGACGCTTTATCGTCTCTTCGACTTGCCTCGATAGAAGGTCAGCGAAAGCCGGTTTCTGAAGCTGTTTGCCCCACGAGCCCGATGCATTGAGCTTGTAGTCTGCTTGCCGCCGAGCCTCGTAGGCGTCCTGCAACTGCTTGGCTATCGCAGATAGCTGCGCATTTCCTGACTCGCTCGCCCCCAAGTAAAGCAAGTTCGTCAGCTCGCCGTGATCCACACTGTGATCAATGTCGATCGACAGAGTGACACACACGGCACGGCGCACCGAAAGAAATAGTGAATAGTAGGCACGCCCGACAGCCGAACGAGTTCTCGCCTCCTTGTCGAACGCCAAGGAGCTTGGTAACGCTCGCGCGATCGCAGCAAAATGCGAGGGATCGAAGGTCACGTCGGGCAAATGCAGACGGAGAGGAACCGCAGAGAACTCAATCGTCTATTTCGAAGCTTATCGAAGTCGCTCTCAGCGACTCGAGCCCACCTTTCTCACCCAACTTCAAGTAGAAGTCCGGCGTCGTCGAGGCCACAAGGTCAATCGCAGAAGCCGCGATAGAAACAATGGCCCGTCCATCTTCAATGCGCCATGCCGCCGACCACCCCAACTCTGCAGAGACGGCGGCAAGCACTTGCAAAGAAATTTCGTGCTCGCCAAGCGCGTCTGCGGTAACGCCGGAGTTGCCGTCGCCACCGTCCCGTACACGAACCTCGTACAAGTCATCCAGGTCGAAAACTATCGGACTAGACGAAGTACAAACGAAGACATCTGCTGGTCCAAGGTATGAGAGAAAATCCTTGGGGTCTTGGCCAACAAGTACGCCCGCGTCTGATGCTACGGAGGGCACGCCGGACACGTCTGACACGACCTATTCACTCCTGCGAACGTCGCCCAGAAGTGAGTCCACGTCCACGCCCTGCGTTTCAAGGGCAGCAAAGATTTGATCAAGTTGCGCTTTGAGCACTTTGAGACCACGCATCGACAACAAGAACCGATGGGTTATCTCGGGTCTCAAAACTCCGGCTACAGGAATACTGGTGCTCTGTAGATGCACCTGAAGTAAGTCTACGTATCCGATCAGCAGCTGAACTTCCGGACCCGCTTGCGTGAAATGGAAAAAGTTGGCTGCCTCGGCTCGAGGAAGCGCATGATCTGCATAGCCGCTTTCAAGCGAGACTGGCACGCCACGCCGCTGCGCTGCGGGACCTTTTTCAGGACTAATCACTCTGGCTTTGCTAGTGAGACGTGTTCGCGGTCACATCGCGGCTGCCACGATCCGCGCTTGCAGCACGGACGAATCAAGCGGGCGACTTGTCGCCTAAAGAACGTAAGGTTCACAGCGCAGTAGGGCAACAAACAGACTCAACAAACCGACTCAAGGCGCCCTCGGCGGCAGAGTGGCGTCGAGGGCGCAAGCGCTTGCAGGAGCTCAACATAGCCACAGTAGCGCGAGCCCGCTCTTTCTTGCAGAACACTGAAGCCCCGCGGCTCCGTGCGGAGCGGCGGGGCTTCGTACTACACAAAGCGGGCTTACTCGTCGTCGGCCGTGTCGTCGGGGATGGCGGGGACCGGCTCCTCGCTGCCGGGCTCCGGACGCGGAGGCTGACCCTCGGTCGGGATGTTGTGCACCGAGAGCACGATGCGACGGTGGATCGGATCGACCTCGAGCACCTTCATGTCGAGGTGCATGCCCGACCAGACGATCTCGGCGAGATCCTGGAAGGGTTCCGTGTTCGCATGCATCTGGCTGGCGGGGACGAAGCCCTCGATGTCGTTGCCGACGTCGACGACGATGCCCTTGTCCGCGAGGCGCACGACCGTGCCGGCGAGCTCGAGGCCGACCGGGTACGTGTCACCGATGCGGAGCCACGGATCCTCCTCGGCCTGCTTGAGGCCGAGCGAGATACGCTTGTTCTCGGCGTCGATGTTGAGGATCACGACGTCCACCGTGTCGCCCTTCTTGACGACCTCCGACGGGTGCTGGACGCGCTTGGTCCAGCTCATGTCGGAGATGTGGATGAGCCCATCGATGCCGGGCTCGATCTCGACGAAGGCGCCGAAGCTCGTGAGGTTGCGCACCTTGCCGCTGATGCGCGTGCCCACCGGGTACTTGAGCGGCAGGATCACCCACGGATCCTGCTCCGTCTGCTTCATGCCGAGCGAGATCTTCTCCTCGTCCGGATCGACCTTGAGCACCACCGCTTCGATCGACTCGCCGATCGACACGAGCTTGCTGGGGTGACGCACGTTGCGCGTCCAGCTCATCTCGCTGATGTGCACCAGGCCCTCGATGCCCGGCTCGAGCTCGATGAAGGCACCGTAGTTGGTGATGCTGACGACCTTGCCGGCGACACGCGTGCCGACCGGGTACTTGGCCGCGACGTCCTTCCACGGATACGCCTGGAGCTGCTTGAGGCCGAGCGAGATGCGCTCGCGCTGCCAGTCGATGTCGAGGACCTTGACGTCGAGCTCCATGCCGATCTGCACCATCTCCGTCGGGTGCGAGATGCGCCCCCACGACATGTCGGTGATGTGCAGCAGGCCGTCGACGCCACCGAGGTCGATGAAGGCGCCGAAGTCGGTGATGTTCTTGACGACGCCCTTCCGGACCTGGTCCTTCTCCAGCTCCTTCATGAGCTTCTCGCGCTTGCCGGCGCGCTCGGTCTCCAGGATCACGCGGCGCGACACCACGATGTTGCGGCGGCGCTTGTTGAGCTTGATGATCTTGAAGTCGTACGTCTGGCCGAGCAGTTCGTCGATGTTGGGCACGCGACGGAGCGCGATCTGCGAGCCGGGGAGGAACGCGTCGACGCCCATGAGGTCGACGACGACACCGCCCTTGATCTTCTTGACGAGCGTGCCCGTGACCGGCTGGTCGTTCTCGTAGGCGAGGCGGATGCGCTCCCACACGCGCATGAAGTCCGCCTTCTTCTTGCTCAGGACGACCGACCCTTCCTGGTCCTCCAGGTGCTCGAGCAGGACCTCGACGACATCGCCGGCCTTGAGCTCCGGCATGTCCTTGAATTCCTCGAGCGGGACCGACCCCTCCGACTTGAAGCCGATGTCCAGGATCACGAGGTTCTCTCGGATCTCCATGACGGTGGCCTTGACGATCTCGCCTTCGTCGATGGAGGCCATCGTGCCCTGGTACATCTCGATCATCCGCTCGTAGTCTTCGGAGGTGTATTCGTCCTCCTCGAAGAGCTCCGGGCGGCGGTTGGCAAGCGGCCGCAGCTGGCTGCGCTGCAGGTCGCGCTTCTCGCGCGCCGTGAGGGCCGTGCCGGTTGAAGTGGTGGGGGTGGTCTCGAGGTCCGCCATGTGGGGATGTAGGGAACGGCCGCGCGGAATGGTTGGCTCGCCGCGCCGAGGCTGAAGAGGACGACCGGGCCCCGCCGCTGGGACGGGGACGTTCGTGTGCGAACCCACCAAGCTAGCCATCCGGGCGCCGGCGTCAACGTGGAGGACTTGCGATCGTCCCCGGATCGGGCTACGCGCCGATCAGGGGCCGCCCTCGTGCGACCGGCCGCGAGCGCCTCCGGTGCAGCCCCGTGGTCAGGCCTCGTCGATCGCCGGCTCGTGGCCGGCTGCACTCCCGCCCAGGGCCCGCGCCAGCGCCACGATCCGCTCGACCTGCTCGGCCTGCGTCAGGTAGGTGGTGTCGAGCAGGATCGCGTCGCGCGCCTGCACGGTCTGCGTCGCGTCGGCGGCGTCGCGCCGGACCAGCCGGAGCGTCTCCTCGGCCACTTCGGCCTCGGTGGGACGGCGCCCGAGCCGCTGGACGAGGCGACGGGTCGCGCGCTCCGCGGGGTCGGCGACGAGGAAGATCTTGAGCGGCGCATCGGGAAAGACGACGGTGCCGATGTCGCGCCCGTCCACCACGACGTCGTGCGCCTCGGCCGCACGGCGCACCTGCGCGTTCACCCAGTCGCGGCACGGCGCCATGCTCGCGACGACCGACACACCCGCCGTCACGTCCGCACCACGCAGGCGATCGTCGTCGCGCACGCCGTCGAGGAGCGGGACGAAGGTCCGCTCGCCGGGGACGACGGCGATGCGTGCCGCGTGCGACAGCACGCCCTCTGCGGTCCACGCGTCGCGCGGCCCATCGGCCACGGCGAGCGCGGTGAGCGCGCGGTAGAGCGCACCGCTGTCCACGTGCCGGATGCCGAGCCGTTCGGCGACCCACTGCGCGGTACTCGACTTGCCCGACGCGGCCGGACCGTCGATGGCGATGACGAGGCGACGCGATGCATTCATGCTGCAGCCACCCGCGCGAGATCGCGCCAGAAGCCCGGGTACGACACGTCGACACATGCGGGGTCATCGATGACGACGTCGTTGCCCGGAACCGCGCCCAGCACGCCGAACGCCATCGCGATGCGATGGTCGCCGTGCGTGACGACCGGGCCGGCGAGCCGACGTGACGCACCGCGCACGACGAGGCCGTCGGGGCGCTCCTCGGCGTCGGCGCCGATGGCGCGCAGGTTGGTCACGACGGCGGCGATGCGATCACTCTCCTTCACGCGCAGCTCGTTCGCATCGGTGATCACCGTCTCGCCGTCGGCGCACGCGGCGAGACAGGCGAGCATGGGGATCTCGTCGATGAGTGACGGCACCTCGGCTCCACCGATCGTCGTCGCGCGGAGCTGCGCCACGGACGCGAGTTCGAGGTCGGCGATCGGTTCGCCGCCGGCCGTGCGCTCGTCATGTCGCGTGACGCGCGCGCCCATGCGTTCGAGCGCACCGAGTGCGCCGGTGCGCGTCGGGTTGACGAGCACGTGGTCGAGCACGAGCGGGCGGCCGAGCAATGCCGCGAGCGCGAGCGGAAACATGGCCGACGACGGGTCACCGGGGATGGTCAGGTCGAGGGGCGCGATGCGCGGGACCGGCGTGAGCGCGACGCCCTCGTCGTCCACCACGAGGGCGACACCGAGCGACGAGAGCAATCGTTCGGTGTGATCGCGCGAGCGGACCGGTTCGTCGACGCGCACCGTGACGCCGGCGATGAGCCCTGCGAGCAGGAGCGCGCTCTTGACCTGCGCGCTCGCCGTCGGCGAGACGAAGTGCAGCGGCGCGAGATCGCCGCCGGTGATCGTCATGGGGAGGCCGTCATCACGCTCGAACGCGAAGCGCGCCCCCATCTGCGCGAGCGGACGTGCCACGCGACGCATCGGCCGGCGCGAGAGCGATGCGTCGCCGACGAAGGTCGCCGTCAACGGATGACCGGCGACGATCCCGGCGAGCAGGCGCGTCGTGGTGCCGCTGTTGCCGCAGTCGAGGGGCGAGGGCGGCGTTCGCAGCCCGCGCAATCCGCGGCCGACGATCGACACACGCGTGGTCTCGTCCCACAAGGTCGGCAGGTCGACGCCGAGTGCCGCGAGCGCGCCCGCGGTCGAGCGCACGTCGGCCGACGGGAGCAGTCCCGTGACCGAACTCGTGCCATCGCCCAGTGCCGCGACGAGGAGCGCGCGATGGGACAGCGACTTGTCGCCGGGCACGCGGAGTCGCACGACGCTCACCGCAACCAGCCTTCGAGTGCGGTGGCGAGATCGGTCTTGTCGTCGCGGTACTTCACGATGACGGGCGTCTGCAGCCCCAGCCCTTCGGCTTCGGCGAAGCCACCGCGGATGCGACGCGTGCCGGGCACCACGACCGCACCCGCGGGAATGACGAGCGGCGCCGTGGCGCTGCCGCGGTAGACCGTCTCGTGCACGAGATCGTAGACGGGCGTGCCGCGCGTGAGGACCACGCCCGCGCCGAGTACCGCGCCGGTGCGGACCACCGTTCCCTCGTACACACCACAGTTGCCGCCGACGACGACGTCGTCCTCGATGACGACCGGTGACGCGTTGATCGGCTCGAGCACCCCGCCCAGCTGCGCTGCCGCGGAGACGTGGCACCGCGCGCCGACCTGCGCACAGCTGCCGACGAGTGCGTGCGAGTCGATCATCGTGCCCTCACCGACGTACGCGCCGACGTTGACGTACATCGGCGGCATGCAGACGACGCCGCGCGCGAGGAAGGCGCCACGACGCACGGCGCTACCGCCCGGCACGATGCGGATGCCCTCGTCCGGGTGGAAGTGACGCGGTGGCATCGTGTGCTTGTCGACGAAGGCGAAGCCGCCGTGCAGCGACATGCTGCCGGCCAGCACACCGCTGCGGAAGGCGAGCAGGATCCCCTGCTTCACCCACGGTACGGCGTGCCAGTCGCCATTGCCGCTATGGAGCGCGGCGCGCACGCGCCCCGCCTCGAGCGCATCGAGCAAGCCGGTGACGACGTCGAGCGTGTCGTGCGGGAGCGGTTCACCGGCAGGGGTCGCAGCGATCGACGGGATGCGAGCTGCGAGCTGCTCGGGATCACCGGGCTGGCGTCCGGAGATGGTGATGCGGTCGTCGGTCATGATCGAGTCGGTCAGGCTGGGAGCGCACCCGCGGCCACGAGCGCGGCCTGCAGCGCGGGACGGTGCGCGTCGGCCAGCGGCACGAGCGGCAGGCGGAGCACATCGTGGATCCGGCCCATCATCGCGAGCGCGGCCTTGACGGGGATCGGATTGCTTTCGAGGAAGGCGGCGGCGTACCACGGGCGGAGCGACGCGTCGAGGCGTGCCGCCTCCTCGTGATCGGCCCCACCGTCACGCAGCATCGCCTCGACCAGCCGCGTCATCACCGCCGGCGTCGCGTTGCTGCAGACGCTGATCACGCCGTCGCCGCCCGCGCGCATGAGGTCGAGCGTGAGCGGATCGTCGCCGCTCAGTACCGCGAAGTCCTCGGGGCGGTGGCGCAGGATCTCGGCCACCTGCGTCAGGTCGCCCGAGGCCTCCTTCATCGCCACGATGTTGGGGTGCGCCGCGAGCGCGAGCGTCGTCTCGGCGGTCATGTTGCTCGCGGTGCGCCCCGGCACGTTGTACAGCATCACGGGACGCTCGACCGCATCGGCGATGGCGGTGAAGTGCGCGACGATGCCGCGCTGGGGCGGCCGGCTGTACATCGGGCTCACCACGAGCAGGTGCGTCGCACCCACGCGCACCGCCGCGCGTGCCGACGCGATGACCTTGCGCGGATCGTTGGTGCCGACGCCGGCCACGATCGGCACGCGCCCGTCCGCGACCTCGGCGGTGATCGCGATCACGCGTTCCTGTTCATCGGCGCCGAGCGTCGCCGCCTCGCCGGTGGAGCCGCAGGGGACGAGCACGTGGATCCCCTGCTCCACCTGCCACGCGACGAGCGCACGCAGCGCCGGTTCGTCCACCGCGCCCTCCGGCGTGAAGGGCGTCACCAGTGCGGTGCCGCAGCCGGCGAGCGGATGTCGGGGGAATGTCATGCGGGCGTCGCTCCGGTGACGTCGCGCACGACGTCCTCCATGGTGAACCAGCCGATGCGGCCCGGCAGCCAGCGCGCGGCCAGCAGCGCCCCGTCGGCGAAGACCCGCCGATCGCGCGCCTCGTGCACCAGCGTGACCTGCTCGAAGGGCGCGTCGAAGACGAGCGCATGCGTGCCGGGTACCGAGCCCGTACGGATGCTCGTCACGCCCACCTCCGCACTGCGTGCATGCGACGCGATCGCAGTGAGGTGGCGCGCCGTGCCGCTCGGCGCATCGAGCTTGCTCGCGTGGTGCGTCTCGACGAGATGCGCATCGAAGCCGTACCGCGGGAGCAGTCGCGCGGCGGCGTCACGCACGAGCGTCGCGAACAGTGCGACACCGACCGAGAAGTTCGGCGCCGCCAGCACGCATCCTGCCGCATCGGCGACGGCCGCGCGCAGCGCCGGCTCCTCTGCGTGCCAGCCGGTGACGCCGACCACGAGCGGCACACGCGCCTCGAGCGCCGCCCCGACATGGGCCGGCACGGCGTCGGCACGTGATGTGTCGATCGCCACGTCGCACCCGGCGAGCGCCTCCGCCTTCACGTGGTCGTCGCGCCCGAAGACGCGCACGATCTCGCACTCGCGCTGCGGCGCGAGTGCCATGATCTCGCGTCCGAGGCGACCGGGGCCGATGACGACGACGCGCGTCATGCCGCCTCCTGACCTTCGAAGAACTCGGCGTGCAGCGCCCGCATCGCGTCCGGCACCTCACGATCGTCGACGAGCACGGTCAGGTTGATGCCGCTCGCACTCAGCGACAGCATGTGCACGCGCCGCCGGCCGAGCGCCCTGAGGATGCGCCCCATGGCGACGCCATCGTCGGCGAGCCCCGATCCCACGACGCTGACGATGCCGCGGCGACGCTCGACGGTGACGTCACCGACCTGGCGCAACGCGGCGACGAGCGCATCGAGCGGGCCGTCCTCGTCGATGGTCACCGAAAGCGAGACCTCGCTCGTCGCGACGACGTCGACCGAGACGCCGTGCTGCTCGAAGAGCGCGAACACGCGGCCGAGGAAGCCGACCTGGAACAGCATGCTGCCGGTGGTGACCCGCACGATCGTCGTGTCGCGCTTGGCGGCGATGGCGGTGACCGCGCGGCGCGGCGCGTCGGAGGTGATCAGCGTCCCCTTGCCGCCCGGATTGCGCGAGTTGAGCACGCGGACGGGAATACCGAGACGCACCGCCGGGGCGATGGTCGCCGGGTGCAGCACCTTGGCGCCGAAGGAGGCGAGCTCGCTCGCTTCGTCGAAGCGGACGTGCTCCACCGTGCGCGCGACCGGCACGACGCGCGGGTCGGCGGTGAGCATGCCGTCCACGTCGGTCCAGATCTCGATCACGTCGCTGCGCACGGCTGCACCGACGAGCGACGCCGAGTAGTCGGAGCCACCGCGCCCTAGCGTCGTGGTGATGCCGCCGGCCGTCGCGCCGATGAAGCCGCCCATCACGGGGATATGTCCCGCGTGCAGCACCGGCAGCACGTGATCGCGCGCGGCGATCGCGATCTCGTCGGGCTGCGGCGTCGCCGCACCGAAGTGATCGTCCGTGACGACGACCTTGCGCGCGTCCACGTGCACCGCGTCCATGCCGACGGCACGGAACGCATGCGCGCAGAGGAGCGAGGAGACCTGCTCGCCGACGCTGGCGATGGCGTCGAGCGATCGGGGCGTGATGAAGCCGAGGACGGACAGCGCTCCGCAGAGGGTCGCCAATTCGTCGAACATCACGCTCACCTCGGCCGCGACGTCGCCATGATCGGGCGACGTCGCGAGGAGCGCGTCCACTTCGTCCAGGTGACGCTGGCGCAACTGCTGCACGGCGGCCAACGCAGGAATGAGCTGCCCCGCCGCCGCCTGCGCCGCGAGGGCGAGCAGCGCGTTGGTCACACCGGCGAGCGCCGAGACGACGACGATCGGCTGCTGGTGCGCGCGCCCCGCGACGATCGCGGCCGAGCGCCGGATCGCAGCGGCATCGGCGACGGAGGTACCGCCGAACTTGCAGACGATCGATGCGGTCACGCCTGCCCCAGCAGGCCGCGGACGGCCATGAGTTCCGCGTTGAGCACCGACGCACCCGCGGCCCCGCGCACGACGTTATGCCCCATGCAGACGAGTCGCAGGTCGAGCAGCGGGTCGGGACGCACGCGGCCGACGTGCACGCTCATCCCGCCGTCGACGTCGACGTCCTTGAGCGGCTGCGGACGATCGTCCGCCTCGTGCACGACGAGTGGTGTCGCCGGCGACGACGGAAGGCCGAGCTGCGCGATGCCGCCGCGCCACCCGCGCAAAGCGTCCATCGCCTCGTGCTCGAGCGGATGCCGCGTGAAGCCCATGCTCAGGCAGGCGGTGTGCCCGTGCCGCACCGGCACGCGGTTCGTGTGCGCGGACGTCGTGAACGCGGCCATGCGCACGCGTTCGCCGTCGAAGTGGCCGAGCAGCTTCTGCGGCTCGCTTTCGACCTTGGGCTCCTCGTCGCCGATGTAGGGCACGACGTTGCCGAGGATGTCGAGCGAGGCGACGCCCGGATACCCGGCGCCCGAGATCGCCTGCATCGTGACGGCGAAGAGCTTCACGAGTCCGAACGCCTCGTGCAGCGGTGCGAGCGCCATGACGATGTTGATCGTCGAGCAGTTCGGGTTGGTGACGATCGCACCGGACCAGCCGCGCGCGGCACGCTGGACGTCGAGCAGCCCGAGATGGTCCGCGTTGACCTCGGGGATCAGCAGCGGGACATCCTCGGCCATGCGCCAGCTCTTCGCGTTCGAGAGCACGACGGCGCCCGCCTGCGCGAAGAGCGGCTCGACCTCGGTCGCGGTGGCGCTGTCGAGCGCGGAGAAGACCACTCTTTCGCGCACGTCGTCCGGATGACAGCGCGCCACGCACATGTCGGCGACGTCGGCAGGCATCGCGCCCTCGTGCCACCGCACCGCCTCGCCGTACCGACGCCCCGCCGAACGCTCCGACGCGGCGACGGTCGTGACGCGAAACCACGGATGATCCGCGAGCAAGCGGATGAAGAGCTGCCCGACGGTGCCGGTGGCGCCGAGCACGGCGACGGGGAGGCGTCGCCCGGCGAACGGATGCGGCGCGGCCATCAGGCGGCGAGCAGGGTGCGCGCGAGTGTCACGTACGTGTCGACGCTCTCGCGCAGCTCGGCGACGGCGACGTGCTCGTGATCCGTGTGCGCGACGTGGATCGACCCCGGCCCGAAGAGCAGCGGCGTTCCCCAGCGGCCGAGCAGCGGGATGTCCGACGTGTAGGACACCGGCGACGCGGCGAACCCGGGCACGGTGTGGAAGTGCTGCGGTGGGATGAACGAGCCCCACTCGAGCGTCGCCGTGCCGTCGGCCCACTGCTCGAGCGCGGCGCGCAGCGGTGCCGGATCCGAGACGAGCCGGAACATCAGCTCCGCTTCGCAGCGGCCGGGAATGATGTTCGCTTCGGTGCCGCCGCGGATCGTGCCGATGTTGACCGTCGTCTCACCGAGCACGGGATCCGTCGGCAGCGGCAGCCCGTGCACGCGTGGCAGGAGCGCGAGCATCGGCTCGATCGCCGACACACCGAGCTGCGGATACGCGCTGTGCGCCTCACGGCCCTGCGTGCGCACGGTGACGCGCATCGAGCCCTTGCAACCGCTCGCGAGGATGCTTTCCGTCGGCTCGCCGTTGATCAGGAAGCGCGACGTCGCCGGAAGGTGGTTGGCGGCGCGCGCGCCATCGGAGCCCTTCTCCTCACCGACGACGAAGAGGAGGTCCACGCGATCCTCGCCCTGCGCGACGAGCCGATCGGCGGCGGCGAGCATCGATGCGGCGATGCCCTTGGCGTCGCAGGCACCTCGGCCGTAGAGCTTGTCGCCGTCGAGACGCGGCGGGATGTAGGGCGGCACGGTGTCGAGGTGCGTGCTGAGCGTCACGCCGCCGCCGTCACGTGAGGCCCAGACGTTGCCGCGTCCCGGCGACACCTCCTGCACGTGCACGTTCCAGCCGCGCTGCAGCAGCCACCCGGAGACGAAGTCGATGGCGGGGCCCTCGCCGCCGGAGGGCGAGTGGATGGCGAGGAGTTCGGCGGCGAGCGCGACGACGTCGGTCATGCGACGGCACGGGACGGGGAGAACCGCAGGATACCCGGGGTGGGACTCGAACCCACACGGCCTCGCGGCCACCAGATTTTAAGTCCGGCGCGTCTCACCGATTTCGCCACCCGGGCACTCCGAACGCGAAACGGGAGTGGCGCACCGGCCACTCCCGTCCGCACAGAGCGGGAAACGGGACTCGAACCCGCGACCCCAACCTTGGCAAGGTTGTGCTCTACCAACTGAGCTATTCCCGCATGCGGGGTCAAGCTAGGGCGCGCCGGTGCCCGGAACAAGCGGGGGTTCACCCGGCGGTCGCGCTCCCCTCACCCTGCTGCACGGCGAGAAGCACCGTGGCCGCGACGAGTCCGGCCAACGCCGCGTCGCCACCGTTCGCCGTCGCGCGTCCGTCCGCGTCGACCCACTGCGCGGCGACGCCACCGTCGAGCGGTGCGCGACGGAGCCACTCGAGCACCGCCGCCCGTTCCGGGCCCATGAGCCGTGCGCACATCGCCGCCAGCGATTCGACGGGCGTGGTCCCGAGGGCGCGTGCGGTGCGCTTGTAGGTCGAGTCGTCGCCGCGCACGACTTCGTAGAGCGGCAGCCACGCCGCCGAGCCGACGGCATCGTCGTCGGTCGCCTCGCCGCCCGAGAGATCGAGCGCGGTGCAGAACCGCTTCTTGCCGTTCTCGGTGCGCGTGAACGAGCGGTCCATCGCCGCACGCACCGCCTCGGGATCCTGCACGTCGCGCGACGTCTCCTCGTCGAGCGTGCGGCGCAGCACCTCGAGCGCGAAGGCCGCCATCGCGTTGCCGTGCAGCGTGTACGGGTGCGGCGGCACGTCGCCCGACGGCGCGACTTCGGTGGCGTAGAGCGGGAGCTCGCCGTGCCGGCGATCGGCGAGTTCGTCGTGCACGGCATAGAGCGTGTCGCCGACGACCGGATCGTCGATCAGGTGATCGTCGTTCGTCTGCCGGATGTAGCGCTCGAGCGCGACCGCATAGGCCGCGACCCCGTCGAGCGAATACGCGGGCTCGAACATCGTGCCGTCGAAGTAGTGCACCCCGCGGCCCGGCGCGTAGCCGTGCAGCTCGCACATGCGGAGCAGGAGCTCGCGCGCGAGGCCGCTGTCGGCGAGCTGCACCGCCGGAAGCGTCATCATGAGCGCATCCCAGTCGCGCACGGTGACGCCGGCGGGATGCCACGGCGCGCGTGACCGCACGAGATAGAAGTGCGCATCGTCGAGCGCACGGCCCACACCGTAGAAGTACGCGAAGAGCAGGTTCCGGTTGACGAGCCGATCGAGCGATTCGCTCCCGGTCGCCTGCTGCAGGCTCTCGATCGCGTCACGCGTCGCGGCGAGGAGCCAGCGCCAGCCGCGTCGGCGCATGGCGACGGACGTCGCCACCGCACCGTCGCGCTCGGGCCCCGCCGCGACGTAGAACGCGAGCTCCTCACGCTCGCCGGGGCGCAGCAGGAATGTCCGCGCCACACGCGCCGTGCCGTCCGCGCCGAGCGTCACGTCGGCCGCGCCGTCGGCGCCGAGCGCGAGTGCCGCGAGACCGGGGACGATCGCGGGGTCGAGCACCACCAGGTCGCCGTCGACGGCTGCCGAGAGCGCGCCGACGGGCGATCGCGGTGACCGCACACGCGGCACCAGCGCGCCGGGCAGCGCCTCGATGCCGAGCGTCACCGTGCGCGCGGCGCTCCCGCGGTTCTCGATCGAGATCGTGTAGACGGCGCCCGCCATGTCGGCATCGCGGCCGAACGGGCAGAAGAGCATCCCGCGCACGAGCAGCGGGCCGACGGTGCACGTGAAGGTCGGCAGCCAGCCGAGCGCACGCTCCCATGCGATGCCCGCCTCACCGAGTCGCGCGGGCGTGCCGTCGACCACGAGATGCGGCCGCAGCAACGGTGCGCCTTCCCTTCCCTGTGCGGCCGCTCCGGTGAACTCGAGCGCGGCACGCGCGCCGCGATGCAGGACACCGAGCCGGTGGATCGCCGCGTCACCCGGATGCAGACAGGGAATGGCGAGCCAGTGATTGCCGGTGAGTTGCCAGGGGACGGACGGGAGCGGAAGGCGATCCATCGGGTGCGGTCGGGGTGCGGGACGGGTGGTGCGGACCACCGCGTGCAAAGCTACCCGGTCCGCTCACCGCCGCTTGCCGCGACGTGCCCCGCCATGCGCGGCCGCACCGGCGGCCGTGCCGTTCGAGGCGTCGGTCGGGGCACCGTTCGACGCGATGTCGGCCGGCGCGCCCGACGCGACACCATCGAGGAGCTCCCGCGCGTGTGCGCGCCCGGTCGCGCTCTCCGCATCGCCACCCAGCATGCGCGCCACTTCGGCGACGCGCGCCTCCCCCGCGACCGCGCGCACGTCGCTCGACGTCACGCCGTCGGTCGTCCCCTTCTCGACGACGATGTGGTGATGCGCACGCGCCGCGAGCTGTGCGAGGTGCGTGATCGCGAAGACCTGGTGCTGCGCCGCCAGTGCGCGCAGCGCCTCGCCGACCCGATGCCCGACGCGCCCACCGATCCCCGCATCGACTTCGTCGAACACGAGCGTCGGCACCGCATCCTGCGTGGCCTGCGTGCGCGCCAGCGCGAGCATGACGCGCGACAGCTCGCCACCCGAGGCGACGCGCGCGAGCGGGCGCGGCTCGTGGCCCGCGTTCATCGCGACGCGGAACTCGACGTCTTCGGCACCGGTGGTCCCCGGCTCGTCGCGCGGCGGGAGTGCCACGACGAACCGACCGTCGGCCAGGCCGAGCTGCGGCAGCTGTGCGGCCACGTCGGCCGCGAGCCGCTGCGCCGCACCGCGTCGCGCGGCGGTGAGTTGCGTGCAGGCGGTCGTGAACTCGTGCGTCGCTTCGTCGAGCGTCACCTGCAGCCGACGCAGGTCGTCCTCGGCGTCGTCCACGAGCCGGAGCTCGGCCTGTGCGGACTCGGCACTCCGCAGCACGTCGTCGAGCGTCGGGCCGTGCTTGCGCATGAGTCGCAGCACGAGGTCGCGTCGCTGCTGCACCGCGAGCAGGCGCTCGGGATCGAGCTCCACGCCTTCCGCGTAGCGCGTCGCCTCACGCCCGAGCTCCTCGAGCGCGTACAGCGCATCGTCCGCGAGGCGTGCGAGCGGTTCGGCACCGCCGTCGATGCGGCGCAGTTGGCCGAGCGCGCGCTGCACCGTCGCGAGCAGGCCGAGGATCCCCTCGTCGCCGTCGCCTTCGACCGCGGCGGCGACCTGCGTCGCGAGCGTGCGCAACTCGTCGGCGTGCTCGAGGCGCCGCGCTTCCTCGTCGAGCTTCACGTCCTCGCCCGGCACCAGTTTCGCCCGGCCGATCTCCTCGACCACGTGACGGAGCCAATCGGCGCGTTGCTCGGCCTCGCGCTGCCGCGCGCGTCGCGCGACGATCGCATCGCGCGCCGCGCGCATCGCCGCGTGCGCGTGCGCGACGCGCTCCGCGAGCACGAGCGCGCCTGCCGCCGCATCGAGCCACCGGCGCTGCGCGGCGGCGTCGAGCAGCGTCTGCGCCTCGTGCTGGCCATGCACGCTCACGAGCCGTCGGCCGATCTCGCCGAGCACCGTCGCGGTGACGGGGGTGCCGTTGATCCACGCACGCGCGCGCCCGGGTGCCACCTCGCGGCGCAGCACGAGCGTGCCGTCCTCGTGTTCGAGCCCGCGCTCGTCGAGCGCCGCGAGCAGGGGCGCGTGCGCGCCGATCTCGAACACGCCTTCGACCACCGCGCGCCCCGTGCCCTGTCGCACCAGATCGGCGCTCGCCCGCTCACCGAGCAGCACACCGAGTGCACCCACGATGATCGACTTGCCCGCGCCCGTCTCGCCGGAGAGCACGTTGAAGCCGGCCGCCAGCGGGAGCGTGACGTGCTCGATGATCGCGAGATCGCGGATGCGCAGCTCGACCAGCATGGTGCGCGGAAACTAGCGTGCGGCCGAGCGGCTCAATCGCGGTCGGCGAGTCCGCCCCATCCGAGCTTCTGGCGCAGCTTCGCGAAGAAGCCGTCACCGTCGAGCCGTGCGACGAGGATCGGTGCCGGCGAGCGGCGGACGTGCAGCGTGTCGCCGCCCTGGAAGGTCATGCCGACCTGCCCATCGACCGTCACGAGCATCTCGGGCGAGTCGTCCGACGTGCGGAGCGCGAGCCGCGCCGTCGGTGGCAGGACGACGGATCGCATGGCGAGCGTGTGTGGCGACACCGGTGTCACGAGGATCGACTCGACCGTCGGCACGACCACGGGCCCGCCCGCGGACAGTGCGTACGCGGTGGACCCCGTCGGCGTCGCCGTGATGACGCCGTCGGCCGAATAGCTCGCGATCTCCTCACCGTCGACGATCGCGGTGAACTTGACCACGCGCGCGAAACCGCCCTTGGCGAGGACGACGTCGTTGAGTGCGCGCCATCGGCGCCGCACCTGTCCCTCGATGTCGATCACCTGCGCCTCGAGCGCCATGCGCGGCTCGACGACGAACTCGCCGCGAGCGACGCGGGCGATCGCGGCGCCCAGGCCGTCGCGTCCCGCCGCCGTGAGGAAGCCGAGGCGTCCGAGGTTGACGCCGAGGATGGGCACCTGTCGTCCGTCGAGGAAGCGCGCACCGCGCAGGAAGGTGCCGTCGCCGCCGAGCGTCACGAGGGCGTCGAGCGCACAGTCGTGCGTGAGCGCCGCGTTGCCGGGCAGCGCGTCGGCGAGCGTGTCCTCGACGTGCAACGCGACGCCGAGCTGCGGCGGGAGCTGCCGCAACTCGGCGAGAACGTCCTGCAGGTCGGCGTATCCGCGGTGGCCGAGGACGCCGAGGCGCGCCGTCACCCGGCCAGCGCCTCGCTCTCGTGGAGCGATCGCACCTTGTCGGCGATGCCGGCCGCATCGAGGCCGCACTGCGCGAGCTGACGCGTGCGCGGCGCGGCGTAGACGAACCGGTCCGGAATGCCGTGCGCGATCACCCGTACCGACGGATCCTGGCCTTGCACGACGTTGGCCATGTAGGCGCCGAAGCCGTTGACCACCGTGCCCTCCTCGACCACCAGCAGCTGCTTGTGGTCGGCGAGGAGCGCGTGGAGCGTGAGCTCGTCGTACGGCTTGAGGTAGCGGCAGTTGACGACCGTCACGTCGAGCCCTTCGGCCGCGAGCGTCGCGGCGGCATCGACCGCCTTCTGCACCATGGTGCCCACGGCGAGGACCGCGATGCCGTCCGTCCCCTTGCGCAGCACTTCCCACGTGGCGTGCGGGACGACCGGGATGTCCTTCATCGCCGGCACGCTCGCCTCGGGGACGGTGTCGCGCGGGTAGCGCAGGCAGAACGGACCGTCCTTGCGCTCGGTGCCGGTACGCAGGAGGCCAAGCATCTCGGTGCCGTCCTTGGGCGCGGTGACGACCATGCCCGGGATCGTGAGCATGTAGGCGATGTCGTACAGCCCCATGTGCGTCTCGCCGTCCTCGCCGACGACGCCCGCGCGATCCATCGCGAAGACGACCGGGAGATGCTGCACGGCGACGTCGTGCACGATGTTGTCGTAGGCGCGCTGCAGGAAGGTGCTGTAGATCGCCACGACCGGCACGATCCCCTGCGTCGCGAGTCCCGCGGCGAAGGTGACCGCGTGTCCTTCGGCGATCCCCACGTCGAAGGTGCGGTCGGGATGCGCCTTGGCGACGGTGCCGATGCCCGTGCCGCTCGGCATCGCGGCGGTGATCGCGGCGACGTTCGTGCGCTCGGTCATCAGGTCGGCGAGCCCCTGCCCGAAGACGGCGGTGTAGGCCGGATTGCCCGACGACGTCTTGAGCTGCTTGCCCGTGCTCGGATCGTGGCCGGGCGGCAGGGCATGCCACTTCTCGACGTGCTCGCCGGCCGGGAAGCCCTTCCCCTTCTGCGTGATCACGTGCACGAGGCGCGGGGTCTTGAGGTCGCGCACCGCGGTGAACGTCTCGACCAGCGCGTCGATGTCGTGGCCGTCGATCGGGCCGAAGTAGCGGAAGCCAAGCTCCTCGAAGAGCACGCCCGGCGTGAGGAAGCTCTTGACGCTCTCTTCCCACTTGCGCACCAGCGAGCCGAGCGGACCGGGCGCGTGATCCACGAAGTCGCCGATCGCGCTGCGCACGCGGTTGTACAGCGGGTTGCGCTGCACCGACACGAGATACTTGTGCATCGCGCCCACGTTCGGCGCGATCGACATCTCGTTGTCGTTGAGCACGATGATGATGTCGCGGTCCGACGACCCCGCGTTGTTGAGCCCCTCGTACGACAGGCCGCACGACAGTGCGCCGTCGCCGAGCACCGCCGCGACCTTGAACGACTCGCCGCGGATGTCACGCCCGACCGCCATGCCGTACGCCGCCGAGACGGCGGTCGCCGCGTGACCGGCGCCGAACGCGTCGTACTCGCTCTCGGAGCGCTTGAGGAAGCCGGAGATGCCGTTCTCCTGGCGCAGCGTGTCCATGCGACCCGCGCGCCCGGTGAGGAGCTTGTGCGGATAGCCCTGGTGCCCGACGTCCCAGACGAGCTGGTCGCGCGGGGTGTCGAGCACCGCGTGCAGCGCCACCGTCAGCTCGACGACGCCGAGCCCCGCCCCGATGTGCCCGCCGGTGCGCGAGCAGTTGTCGATCAGGAAGGCGCGCATGTCCGCCGACAGCTGCCGGAGGTCGTCACGCGACATCCGCTTGAGGTCGGCCGGGGACTGCACACGATCGAGGAGGGACATGAACCAGCTCCGTAAGAGTGACCCGCGTGGCGCGCCCCCTACCGGGACGCGACCGGGGACCAGCGAAAGCTACCGTGGACCGGCCGGAGGCCGATCCTGCTACGACGGCCGCGTGATCGCGAACCGCGCGAGATGCTCGAGCGCCGGCGTGAGGAGCCCCGCGCCCGCCAGCGCCGCGCACCCCTGCGAGACCAATGCATCGGCGCGCGCGATGGCTCCCTCCACGCCGAGGAGCGCCGGATAGGTGCTTTTCGCCAGCGCGACGTCGCGCCCGGCCGTCTTGCCGAGGACCTCGGTCGTCGCCGTCACGTCGAGGACGTCGTCGGCGATCTGGAAGGCGAGTCCGATCGCATCGCCGTAGGCCGTGAAGGCGGCGAGGCGCGACGTGTCGCACCCGGCGGCGAGCCCGCCGAGCCGCACCGAGACCGTGATCAGCGCGCCGGTCTTGAGCCGGTGGATACGCTCGAGCTCGGGCAGTCCGAGCGGCCGCCCCTCACCCTCGAGGTCGAGCAACTGCCCGCCGATCATCCCGGAGCCACCCGCGGCCGCCATCAGCTCGCGCACCGCCTCGGCCGATCGCGACGCCGACAGCCCGAGCGCGCGCGCGCCGGCGTACGCCGTACGTGCCGCAAGGGGGACCATCGCGAGACCGGCCGCGGTGGCGGCGGCGACGCCGTGCACGACGTGCGTCGTCGGGCGACCGCGACGCATGTCGTCGTCGTCCATGCACGGCAGATCGTCGTGCACGAGCGAGTACGCGTGCACCACCTCGACGGCCGCCGCCAGCTCGGCCGGATCGCCCGTGCCACCGGCCGCGCGGTACGCCTCGAACACGAGGATCGCGCGCAGACGCTTGCCCTCGCCGCGGAGTGCATACCGGATCGCCTCGCCCACCGGGCCCGGCGCATCGGCCAGATGCCGCGCACAGAAGGCATCGAGCGCCGCGGCCACCGCGCGCCGCTCGGCGGTGAACTGCAGGTCCACGCCGTCAGCCACGCTGCTCGCCGAGCACGAAGGTGCCGTCGGCCTGTTCGATCAGACGCGTCACGCGCGCTTCGGCTTCGGCAAGCGCGTCGGCCGCGTCGCGGAGGCGGCCCACACCTTCCTCGAAGAGTGCCAGGGCGTCGGCGAGCGGGAGTCGATCCCCCTCGAGTTCGCCGACGATCTGCTGCAGGCGCTTGACCGCCGCCTCGTAGGTCGTGCCCATGTCACTCATCCGGGAATCCTGTCACGGCCTCGAGTGGATCGCCAGCCCGCACGTGCTCCACACGGGCGCGCACGGCGCCGTCCCGGAAGAGGAGGTCGAGTCGTTGGCCGGGCACCACGTCCGCCGCGGTCGGCAACGCACGCGCGGAGGCCGCATCGCGCGCCACCACGAAGCCGCGCTCGAGCGTGGCGAGCGGCGAGAGTGCCTGCAGCGCGCCGCTCAGGCGTCCCACCGTCGCGCGCCCGTCGGCGAGGCGTGCATCGACGCGGCTCCGCATGGCGGGGAGCGTGGCGCCGAGCACCGCACGCTCGCGGACGACGCGCGCACGCATGGCGGCCGCGAGCAGATTGCGCAGCCGTTCCAGGCGTGTCGTCTCGACGGCGCGCAACCGGCGCGCGTTCGACGCGAACCGACCACCGACCACGCGGAGTGTCTCGCGACGACGCGTGAGCGACCGTCCGCCGGCGAGCACCAGCCGCCGTACGAGGCCCTCCGTCGCCGCGACCAGCGCCTCGCGATCGGGCACCGCCGCTTCGGCCGCCTGCGACGGCGTCGCGGCACGCAGGTCGGCGACCAGATCGACGATCGTCGTATCGGTCTCGTGCCCGACCGCGCTGATGACGGGGATCGGCATCGTCGCCACCGCACGCGCGACCCGTTCGTCGTTGAACGACCAGAGATCCTCGCGCGACCCGCCGCCGCGTCCGATGATGCAGACGTCGGCACCGCCCCACCGCACCACGCGATCGAGGGCGGCGAGCAGTTGCTCCTCGGTGCCCTCGCCCTGCACCCGCGACGGCACGAGCACCAGCGGGATGCCCGCGAAGCGTGCACGCGCCACGACCTGGATGTCGTGCCACACCGCGCCTTCGGCGCTCGTCACCACCGCGATGCAGCGTGGCAGCATGGGGAGCGGACGCTTGCGCGACGGGTCGAGCAGGCCATCGGCCTTGAGCTTCTCGTACGTCTCGCGCAGCAGTTTGCGCCAGATGCCGTCACCCTCGGCGCCGAGCTTCTTCACCACGAACTGCATGTCGCCCGACTTCGGATAGACCGAGAGTTGGCCGAGTGCGGTGACCTGCATGCCGTCCTCGGGACGTGCGCGCGCCTTCGCGACGTCGGGCTTCCACATCACGCAGCGCACCTTCGCTTCGGCGTCGCGCAGCGAGAAGTACCAGTGGCCGCTCGCGTACTGCCCCTTGAAGTCGCTGATCTCGCCGCGGATCCAGAGCGGCGGGATGCCGCCTTCGAGGATCGTCTTGGCGTGTCGCGTGAGCGTGTGCACGCCGATCGCGCTCGCCGCGGTCGTGCCGGGCGTCTCGTCGTCGGACGCGGCGCGCACCTGGCGCCGTGGCGCATGGGCGAAGAGCGACCCCTCCTCCCAGCTCACGCGACGGTCCGTTCTGCCGCGCGAAGAGTGTTCTTCAGCAGCATGGCGATGGTGAGCGGCCCCACGCCACCCGGCACCGGCGTGATGCGTCCGGCGACCTCGCGCACGGCGGCGAAGTCCACGTCGCCGGCGAGCACGAAGCCGTTCTTCGCGCGCGGCTCCTCGACTCGGTTGATCCCGACGTCGATCACGGTCGCCCCCGGCTTGACCATGTCGGCCGTCACGAACCGCGATCTGCCGATCGCGGCGACGAGGATGTCGGCGCGACGCCCATGTGCGGCGAGATCGCGCGTGCGGCTGTGGCAGATGGTCACGGTCGCGTCGACGCCCGGCTGCACGAGCAGCGCCCCCATCGGCTTGCCGACGATGTTCGAGCGCCCGATCACCACCACCTCGGCACCGCGCGTCGGCACCTCGGAGCGTCGCAGGAGCTCCATGACGCCGGCGGGCGTGCACGGCACGAAGCCGTCGGGATCGCCAATGAGGAGCTTGCCCACGTTCACCGGATGGAAGCCGTCGACGTCCTTGGCGGGGTCGATGCGGCGGATCACCTCGTCGGCCGAGCACTGCGGCGGGAGCGGCATCTGCACGAGGATCCCGTGGATCGCGGGATCGGCGTTGAGTGCGTCCACCTGCGCGAGCAGCTCGTCCTGCGTCGTCGTCACCGGCATGCGGATCGTGACCGAGCGCATGCCGGCCTCCTCGCACGCCCTGCCCTTGTTGCGCACGTAGACCGTGCTCGCGGGATCCTCACCCACGAGCACGACCGCGAGACCGGGCGTCACGCCCCTGGCGACGAGCGCGCGCACGCCGACCGCGACGTCGTCGCGCACCGCGCGCGCGACGGCGAGACCGTCGAGGAGCTCAGCGGGCATAGTCCACCGCCCGCGTCTCCCGGATGGCGACGACACGGATCTGTCCCGGATACTGCAGCTCCGCCTCGATGCGCCGCGCGATCTCCTCGGTCAGCGACTGCATGCGCACGTCGTCCACCTGATCGGGGGTCACGACGACGCGCACCTCGCGCCCGGCCTGGATCGCGAAGACCTTCTCCACGCCGCGGTAGCTCGACGCGATCTTCTCGATCCCCTCGAGTCGCTTCACGTATGTCTCGAACGCCTCGCGGCGCGCGCCGGGACGCGATCCGCTGATCGCGTCCGCCGCCTGCACCAGCACCGACACCTCACTCTCGTGCGGCACGTCGTCGTGGTGGGCGGCGATGGCGTTGATCACGAGCGGGTGCTCCCCGTAGCGCGTCGCGACCTCGACGCCCAGCTGTACGTGCGTCCCCTCGTGCTCGTGCGTGAGCACCTTGCCGACGTCGTGCAGGAGCGCGCCGCGCTTGGCGAGCGCGACGTCGAGCCCGAGCTCGGCGGCCATGATCCCCGCCAGCCATGCGACTTCCATCGAGTGCTGGAGAATGTTCTGGCCGTAGCTCGTCCGCCACTTCATGCGCCCGACGAGCTTGATCAGCTCCGGGTGCAGCCCGGCGACGCCGACCTCGTACGCCGCGCGCTCGCCGGTCTCGACGATCGCCGCCTCGACCTCCTTGCGGCTCTTGGCGACGACCTCCTCGATGCGCCCCGGGTGGATGCGCCCGTCGCCGACCAGCTTCTCGAGCGCGAGCCGTCCGACCTCGCGACGGACCGGGTCGAAGCAGCTCACCACCACGGTGTCCGGCGTGTCGTCGATGATGACGTCGACGCCCGTGGCGAGCTCGAAGGCGCGGATGTTCCGCCCCTCGCGCCCGATGATCCGACCCTTCATCTCGTCGTTCGGGAGCGAGACGGCCGAGACGGTCGTCTCCGCCGTGTGCTCGGCGGCGATCCGCTGCACGGCCAGCGCGACGATCTTCTTCGCCTCGCGCTCGGCGTTGCGCCGCGCCGATTCGCGGATCTCGCGGAGCCGATTCGCGGCGTCGGCGTGGGCCTCCTCCTCGAGGCGGCGGACCAGCTCCTGCTTGGCCTCGACGGCGGTCAGGCCAGCCAGCGATTCGAGTCGGGCCCGTTCGTCGGCGAGCGCGCGATCGAGCTCCACCTGCCGATCGGCGACGAGCTTCTCCTTGCGCCCCATCTCGCTCGCGCGGCGGGCCACTTCCCGATCGCGCGACTCGAGCTGTTCGGCGCGACGCTCGAGTGTCGTCTCACGCTCGACGAGGCGCTTCTCCTCGGAGGCGATCTCCGACTTCCGCAGGCGGGACTCCTTCTCCCACGCCTCACGGAGCTGCATCACCTCTTCCTTGCCCGCGAGCACCGCGCTCTTGCGTGCCGCTTCGGCCTCTCGCGTCCCCTCGGCCACGAGTCGCGCGCGCTCGTCCTCGGCCGTCGCACGCGCGGCCTGCTGCCGCGCCAGCGCCGACGCTTCCCCGCTGCGCTTCCCGACGACGAACGCCACGATCGCCAGCACGAACGCGACCGCGCCAAGCGCGGCCAGCATGGTATTGCCTGTCACGATCTATCTCTCCGCGCGGCGCCGAGGCCCGCGTTCCGGAAGTGCCGACGATGCGCGGCACGGCACGAGGCCGCGGCGGGTGTCAGGCGCCCCCGGTTCGCCTGCCGGAGCGGCGCACCCGAAGAGCGGCTAACCCCGGCGCGGACATGGACCTACGCGCATCAGGGGGACCCCGCGAAGCTATCGGTCGGTACCGACCCGAGCAACCGAGCGGCCCGCTTTCCGGGGCTGCGACCGCTCAGCCGATGCGGCGCGCCGGCGGCAGCATGCGATTGAGCTCACCCTGCGCCTCGCGCAGCGTGTCCGCGCTCGCTCTCACCTCGCCACGGAGTCGCAGCAGCTCGTCGGCGATCTGCAGCGCGGCGAGGATCGCCGCCTTGCCGACCTCGACCTGCGGCGACGTGGCGCGGATCCGCGAGATCGCGTCGTCCACGTGTGCCCCGACGGCCAAGGCATGCTCGGGCGGCAGCTCCGAGCGGATCGTCACCTCCTCGCCGCCGACCTGCACCTTCACCAGGTTGAGCGTCTCGGTCATCGCGCCTCCCCCGCCTCTTCCTGCTGCCGAGTGAAGCGGACGCGCTCCAGCAGCGCCTCGGTGCGCGTGCCCGCCTCGGCGAGGCGAGCCTGCAGCGCGGCCGTCTCGCGTTCGAGCTCGGCGACACGCGTCGTCAGCGCGAGCAGATCCTCCGCGCCGGCCGCCTCGAGTTCGCGCACGCGCGACTCGGCGCGCAAGGCGCGACCGCGGAAGCTCGCGACCTCCTCGCCGATCGCCCGCACCAGTTCGAGGACGGTCGTCGCCGCCTCGTGCACTCCGCTCGACTCAGCCACGCAGCGTCACCCCGAGCTCCCGTGTGAGCGTCCCGACCAGCTTCTGCCGCCGCCCCTCGAGTTCCTTGTCCTTGAGCGTGCGCTCGGGATGCCGGAAGCGGAGCCGCCACGCGAGGCTGCGGGTCCCGTCGGGAAGCCCGTCGCCACGGTACTCGTCGAAGATGCGCACGTCCTCGAGCAGTTCGCCACCGTCGCGACGCAACACGCCCTCGATCGCCGCGGCCGACACGCCGGCCGGCACGAGGAGCGCGACATCGAATTCGGCCGCCGGCGTCACCGGCGGATCGACGACCTGCAGGTGCCGCGACGTCGGAAGCTCGACCACCGCCCCGTGCGCGTGCTGTCCGGCGGGCGCCACGTCATCCGACGCCACCACGCCGAGCGTGATCTCGACGCCGAACGCCTCGCCGGCCCACAGCGGGCGATCGAGCGTCACGTGCACCACCGTTCCCACCTTGCGTCCGCCGACGTGCACCGTCCACAGCACGTCGCCCGCAGGCACCGGCTCGAACGCGACCGATTCGCCGGGCCACGCCGCCATCGCCATCGATCGCGCCAGCGCCTTGGCGTCCCACGCGTCGAAGTGCGGCGGCTCGGGCTCGGTGAAGTGGGGTGGACGCCGACGGCCGAGGAGTAGCGCGCCGGCGCGAAGTTCCTCGTGCGGGAGGCGTGCGTCCGACGGCAGGAAGACGTGCCCGACTTCGAAGAGGCGTACGTCGCCCTGCATGCGCGCGAGGTTGTACTCGGCGCGGCCCGCGAGCGTGTCGAGGATCGACGCACGCAGGAACGGCTCGTCCTCGGCCAGCGGATTGCGCACGCGCGGCGTGCCCTCGCCGCCGACCGCGGTGAACGGCATCGCCTTCGTCTCGAGCAGCCCGTTCGCGACGCACGCATCGCGCACGGAGCGCGCCATCACCACGAGTGGATCGTCGCCGACGCGGCTCGGCCGCCCGGGCTCGAGATCGTCGGGGAGCACGTCGAAACCGCGCAACCGCGCGACTTCCTCGATCAGGTCCACTTCGAGCGTGAGATCGTGCCGCCACGAGGGCGGTGTGACGACGAGCACCTCGCCCGATCGTGCGACCGCACAGCCGATCGCCTCGAGCCAGCGCTCGATCTCGCTCGTCGGCACGGCGTCGCCGAGCAGGGCGGCGAGACGCGCGGGACGCAGCGTCACCGATGGACGCGGCGCGGGCGCGTCGCCGACCTCGATCACCGCGGTGACGACGCCACCGGCGAGCGCGGTGATGAGCGCGGCGACGTGTGCGGCACCGGTCGGCGTGAACGCATCGTCCACACCGCGCTCGAAGCGGTAGCTCGCATCGGTCGAGAGGCCGAGCGCGCGACGCGTGCGACGCACCGCGCGGGGATCCCAGTCGGCCGCTTCGAGCAGGATGTCCACCGTGCGCTCACTCACTTCGGTGTCGGCGCCGCCGAAGACGCCGGCGATCGCGACCGGTCGGGCCGCATCGCAGACGACGTGCGCACCCACCGGGAGCGCCCGCGTCACGCCGTCGAGCGTGACGAGCGACTCACCCGCACGCGCACCGCGCACGACGATCGTGGCGTCGGTGAGCGTGGCGAGGTCGAAGGCGTGCGTCGGGCGGGCGAAGCCGAACACGCCGTAGTTGGTCGCGTCGACGACGTCGCTGATGCTGCGTGCCCCGACGGCGGCGAGCCGATCACGCAACCACTGCGGCGATGCCCCGACACGCACGCCGCGGATCACGATGCCGACGAAGCGGCGACAGCCACCGTCGGCCTCGAGGCGCACCGTCACGCCGTCGGCGGTCGCCTCGGTCACGCCGCGCGTCACCGGCGGCAGCGCGATCGCCGGCAACTCGGCGGGCATGTGCAGCGGCACACCGGTGAGCGCGCTGATCTCGCGCGCGACGCCGAGATGACAGAGCAGGTCCGGGCGATTGGGGAGCACGTCGAGATCGAGCTGCACGTCGCCCGCCTCGAGCACGTCGAGCAACGGCGTGCCGGGCGGCGCGTCGGTGTCGAGCGCGAGAATGCCGCCGGACTCGTAACCGAGGGCGAGCTCCGTCGCCGAGCAGAGCATGCCGTGGCTGTAGAGCCCGCGGATCTTGCGGCGTTCGATCACGAGACCGCCCGGCATCGTGCCACCGATGCGGATGAACGGATACTTGACACCCGCCGTCACGTTCGGCGCCCCGCAGACGACGTCGAGCAGCGTCCCGCTCCCGTCGTCGACCTTCGTGATGCTCAGGCGGTCCGAATCCGGATGCGGCGCGCGCTCCACGACGAGCCCCACCACGAACGGTGCGAGGTCGGAGCGTGTGGTGCGGATGCCGTCGAGCGTGACGCAGTGGCGGCTGAGCAGTTCACCGACCTGCTCGGCCGACAGCTCGTGCGGGACGAAGGCCTTGAGCCAGTTGTGCGAGACGATCATCGGGCGAATTGCGCGAGCACGCGCACGTCGGAGTCGTAGAGCAGGCGGATGTCCTTGATGCCGTGCCGCGACATGGCGATGCGGGCCGGGCCCATGCCGAAGGCCCAGCCGGTGTAGCGCTCGGGATCGAGCCCCGCGGCGGTGATCACGTTGGGGTGCACGAGGCCGCAGCCGAGGATCTCGACCCAGCGCAGCCCGCGCCCGTCACCCAGGTCGACCTCGACGTCCATCTGCGCGCCGGGCTCGACGAACGGGAAGTAGCTCGGCCCGAAGCGCACACGCCGCGAGCGGCCGTAGAAGCGCCGCGCGAACTCGGAGAGCGTCGCCTTGAGGTCGGCGAAGGAGATCCCCTCGTCGATGGCGAGGCCTTCGATCTGCGCGAAGGCCGGTGCGTGCGTCGCGTCGAAGAAGTCGCGCCGGTAGACGGTGCCCGGGATGAGCACCTTCACCGGCGGCGCGACGCGCTGCATCGTGCGCACCTGCACCGGCGACGTGTGCGTGCGGAGGAGCGTGTCGGCGCCGAGATAGAGCGTGTCGTGCAGCTCCATCGCGGGGTGGTCCGGCGGGAAGTTGAGCGCGCCGAAATTGTACCACTCCGTCTCGGCCTCGGGGCCGGTGGCGACGGTGAAGCCGAGTTCGCGGAAGATGGCGCAGATCTCGTCGATGACGAGCGTCACCGGATGCAGCGCGCCGACCCAGCGCTCACGCGCTGGCATCGTCGGATCGAGCGGACGCCAGGCGGGGGTCGCCGCAGCCCGCGCGCGCTCGGTGGCAGCGTCGAGCGCCTGTTCGAGCGCCTGCTTGGCGTGGTTGATCGCGGCACCGGCGTCGCGACGCGCGTCGGCCGGGAGCGTCGGCAGCGCGCTCATGAGCGCAGTGAGGGCACCCTGCTTGCGGCCGAGCAGCGCGACGCGCGTCTCGTCGAGCGCGGAGGTGTCGGCGGCGGCGGCGATGCGTGCGAGCCCGTCCGCCTCGAGGGCGGCGGCACGGGCGCGGAACTCGTCGAGCGTGATCACGGCGAGCGAGGCGTGGGGAGAAACGAACCGCGCGGCGGGGCGGACCGGAGGGTCGCGCCGCCGCCGCGCGGATGCGGGGAACGGAGGGGGGCCGGGCTCAGGCCGCGGCCGCCGCCTGCGTGCGCGCGGCGCGCGCCTGCTCGGCCAGCGACGCGAACGCCGCCGGATCGTTGACGGCGAGGTCGGCGAGGACCTTGCGGTCGATCTCGATGCCGGCCTTGTGCAGGCCGTCCATGAAGGCGCTATAGCTCAGGTCACTGAGGCGTGCGGCGGCGTTGATGCGCGTGATCCACAGGCGACGGAAGTCGCGCTTGCGGTTCTTGCGATCGCGGTAGGCGTAGCGCCAGCCACGCTCGACCGTCTCCTTGGCCGGCTTCCACAGCTTGCTGCGCGCGCCGAAGGCACCGCGCGCGGCCTTCATGATCTGCTTCTTGCGGCGCAGACGGACCGGATTGCTCTTTACGCGAGGCATGTCGGATTAACCTCAGCTGCCCTGCGCGAGGATGAGGCGCTTCATGCGCTTCGCATCACCCGGCTCGAGCGTGGTGGGACGACCAAGACCGCGCTTCCGCTTGGAGGCCTTCTTGGTGAGGATGTGGCTCTTGTTGGCCTTGTAGCGGCGCACCTTTCCGGTGGCCGTCACGCGGAACCGCTTCGCAGCGCCGCTGTGGCTCTTCATCTTGGGCATTCGGTCTCCCGTTGGCAGCCGGTCAGCGCGGCGCCAGGATCATCGTCATGGCCTTGCCTTCCAGCTTGGCATCGCTCTCGACCTTGCAGATGTCGGCGAGCTCGGCGGCGACACGGTCGACGACCTGCTTCCCGAGTTCGGGATGCGCGATCTGCCGGCCGCGGAACATCAGGGTCACCTTGACCTTGTTCCCCTCCTCGAGGAACCGACGAGCGTGCCGCGTCTTCGTCTCGAAGTCGTGGTCGTCGATCATCGGGCGGTACTTCACTTCCTTGAGCTGGATGACGTGCTGCTTCTTCTTCGCCTGCCGCGCCTGCTTGGCCTGCTCGAACTTGTACTTGCCGTAGTCCATGATGCGGACGACCGGCGGCCGGGCCAACGGCGCGACTTCGACGAGGTCGAGGCCCTGCTCCACTGCCTGGGCGAGCGCGACATCGACCTCCATGATGCCGAGCTGTGCCCCATCGGGAGCGATGACGCGAACCGGGGAGATGCGAATCTGCCGATTCACGCGCACGCGATTCCGAGGATCCTGGATACGAAGCTCCGTGAGGGGGGACGAAACACGAACGGCGCGGCCCCCCGGGATGGGAGTCCACGCCGCGACGCGCCGCTCGTGAGTACGCGACGCCCCGTTGCATCTGGACTCCGACAGCACACCCCGCGCGTGCGGGGGCCGAAGAGTGGGCACCCCCTGCCGGGGACGCCGCTTGGCCGAGCTGTGACCCGACAAGGCTAGCCGGGCCGGACGCCCCCGTCAACCGGGCGGACGGCGATGGGAGTGCAGCGGCGTCGCCGCGTCGTCCGGACCTCGTCGCCGGCGTGCGCCCGGTTCAGGGCGCGGCCAGCCCGTACGCCTTGCCGTCGTGCCGCACCCGCCCGAACCCCGTGTGCGCGTCGTGCTCGAAGACGAGCAGCCAGTCCTCGCGCTCCGCGTCCGCCAGCAGCGCACGCTTGCTCTCGAGCGTCACCAGCGGCTCGACGTCGTACCCCATGATCCACGGCAGCGGCAGATGATGCGCCGTCGGCACGAGGTCGCCGAGGAAGCAGAGCGTCTCGCCGCCGTCGCGCACCAGCACGCTCTGGTGATGCGGCGTGTGCCCAGGCGTCGGTCGCACGGAGATCCCCGGCACGATCTCGCACGAACCGGAGACGAGCCGCCACCGGTCCGCGATGTGGATCGGCTCGAAGTTGTGGCGGAAGTAGCTCGCCGCGGTGCGTTCGTTGGTGTGCGTCGCGTAGTCGTACTCGCCACGCTGCACGACGTACGTCGCATTCGCGAAGAGCGGCGCCGCATGCCCGTCGGGCGTGAGCCGGGTGTTCCCGCCCGCATGGTCGAAATGCAGATGCGTGTTGATGACGAGTCGCACGTCGGCGGGATCGTGGCCCAGCTGCCGCAGCCCCGCCAGCAGCGCCGTCTCGCCCGGGTCCGCCTCGCTCGGCGTGGCTTCGATGCCGTAGATGTCGTAGAACTTCGCGTCCTCCTTGTCCCCCGCCCCGGTGTCCACGAGCACGAGGCCGTCGTCGTGCTCGATGACGAGGCAGCGCATCCCCATCTGGATCCGGTTGCGCTCGTCGGCCTCGATGCGACGCGACCAGAGCACCTTCGGCACGACGCCGAACATCGCGCCGCCGTCCAACCGCTGCCCACCGGCCTGGATCGCGTGCACGCGGAGCCGGCCGACGGTGCGGCTCTCGACGAGAGGAGTCGGAAACGTCATGCGATGTCCATGGATGAGTGGGGCCGACGCATCACGCCGCGTCGCCCGCGTCACGCACGGCGCGCGGCAACGCGCTCGGCGAGGTGCGACGACGACGGCCGGTGCCGCCGTGATGGAACGCCGCGAGCGCGCCCCAGGTCGTGATGTCGCGCGCGGCGGCGTCACGCAGGAGACCGAGCAGCACCTGGGCGGTCGCATGCGCATCGCCACCGGCGCGATGCCGCACCTCGGGCGGGAGTTCGGCGCCATAGTGATGCGCGACCGAATCGAGGTTCCGGCGCGGCAGCTCCGGGAGGAGCTTCCGCGCCAGCCGCACCGTGCAGAGCGTCTCGCCCTCGAGGACGTGACCGGTCGATTCCTGCACGGCGTGCGCGACGAAGCGCCAGTCGAACGAGGCGTTGTGCGCCACGAAGACATGCCCTTCGAGGCGACGCACGACCTCGTCGGCGATCTCGGCGAACCGCGGCTGCCGACGCACCATCGCGTCGTGGATGCCGGTGATGCGGCTGATGTTGGGCGGGATCGGGCGCAGAGGATTCACGAGCGTCGACCATTCATCCACGATGCGCGTCCCGTGCACACGCACGATCGCGATCTCGGTGATGCGATGGCCGGCGACGGGCATGCCACCCGTGGTCTCGACGTCGACCACGGCGTACCGCAACGCATCGAGCGAGACCCCCGCGAGCTCCTGCCCGAGCCGCTCGCCGTCGCGGCGTTCGAGTCGCCACTGTCCATCCGGCCCCTGTCGCATCTCGCGGCGTGGACCGAGCGTCTTGCGCACGAACAGCTCGGCGGTGCCGTGATCCGGCTCCCCGTCGAGACGGAGCATGATCCGCGCGAGTTCGCGCGCACTGGCGGGGCCGTGCTCGAGCCGCTCGCGCGCGGCGCGCACCGGTCCCTCGTCGAGCGCCGCGATGCGCAGGCCGAGTCGTGATTCAGGCGACATCGCGCAGCAGCGGCATCGTCATGCACCGGGGGCCACCGCCACCGCGCACCAACTCCGCCCCCTCGAACGTGATCACGGCCCGCTCACCGTCGGCCACGCGTTCGCCGCCGGCGAGGAAATCGAGCGCGGGGACGATCCGGAACCCGGAGGCACGCAGCGCGTCGAGCGTCGCCTCGTTGCGCGCGTAACTGAGCACCACGCCCGGTCGCACCGCGACGAAGTTGCAGCCGCTCGACCACTGCTCGCGTTCCTGCATGATGCGACGCGTGCCGCCGCAGAAGACCGGCTCCATCGGCATGCCGCAGGCGCGGAGCGCCGTGAAGATGTCGTCGCACTCCTCGACGTGCTCGCGCCCCTTCCGCCACAGCATGATCGGCAGCCGCTCGGGGCCGACGAAGTACGGTGGGAAGACGACGCACAGCTCGCGGTCCACCTGCGTGAAGATCATGTCGAGGTGGATCGCCGTGTTCTCGCCGGGCATGACGACGATCACGATGTGCTCGATCGTCGTGTTCGCGAAAAGGAGCGCGGCGAGGTGGTCGATCGCCGCGGGACTCGAGCGCTCGCTGAAACCGATCAGGAGCGTGTGCGGCCCGACGGGATGCACGTCGCCGCCCTCGAGCGTGTGGTTCATGCGCCGCTCGGCTGCGCCATCGTAGAGGATGCCGGCGTTCGCGAGCGCGGGATGATGGGTGAAGAGCACCTTCATGATCAGCTCCTCGATCCACCGGATGCCGTAGCGCATGCTGCCGACGAGCACGTGTCGGCCGACGACCATCGCCGAATCGCGCGTGAAGAAGAGGTTGGGCGCGGGCGGCAGCGCGTAGCCGGGATCGTTGAGGTGCCGGGCGAGCGGCCCCGGCGCATCCATGCGCCCCTCGACGAGCATGCGCACGAGATCGGCCGCCCCGAGCGCCTCGATGTCGTGCGCGAGCGGCGCAGAGGGCGAGACGTCCATGACCTCGCGAAGGAGCAGCTCGCGGGCTTCGGGCACGGCGACCGCGGTGGTCAGCAGGTCGCGCACCTCGTGGACGGTGCAGAAGCGCTCGAGGATCGCGACGAAGCGCCGGTGTTCGCGCCGCGCGCTCTCGACCTCGATGATGTCGTCGTAGAGGTAGTCCTCGCGCGTGGCCGGCGTGACCGCGAGGAGCTCGGGCCCGGGTGTGTGCACCAGGACGGAGCGGAGCGGCGCGATCTCGGAAGTGATCTCGACGGGCATCACCCGAAACTATCGCCGTGACAGGTCGGACGGATTCGCCGACGGCACGGTCGCCGGCGGCCTCGCGACCGCGTGCGCTGCGCGGGGTGTGTCGCGTCCGTGACGACACCGGGAGCGACGCCGGTGGCGCCGGGCGGGGGCGCTTGTGAAATTGTTCACAAACCATCCCGACCCGAACGAAGCGTGAACGCCGACAAGCCCATCGCCGAGTCCACCGTCCGCCGCCTCTCGCTCTACCTGCGCGTGCTCGAACAGGCGCAGGAGCGCGGCACGCGGACCATCTCCAGCGACGAGCTCGCCGAGGAGGGGGGGACGACGTCGGCCCAGGTCCGCAAGGACCTGAGCTTCTTCGGGTCGTTCGGCACGCGCGGCCGGGGCTACCACGTCGCCGAGCTGGTCGCCGAACTGCACCGCATCCTCGGCCTCGGCCGCGAGTGGCGCGTGTACATCGTCGGCGCCGGCCGCATCGGCGCCGCGCTCGCCGGTTATCACGGTTTCGTGCAGCGTGGCTTCACGGTCCTCGGTGTCTACGACAACGACGCCCGCCTGATCGGCACCGCCGTGGACGACGTGGTGGTCCGCGACTTCGGCCGGCTCGCCACCGACGCTGCCGCCGAGCGGCCGGACATCGCGGTGCTGGCCGTCCCGGGCGAGGTGGCGCAGCTCGTTGCGGAGCGGGTGGTCGCGGCGGGGATCGACGCGATCCTCAACTTCGCCCCGGTGCCGCTGCACGTTCCCGCGCATGTCACCGTCCGCTCGGTGAACATGGCGCTCGAGCTCGAAGGGCTCGCGTATGCCATCGTTCACCGCGATTCCGTCCACCCTGCCGCCTGACCCGCCGATGACGCCGTTCCGCCTGACGCCCACGCGTGGCACCGTGGTCCTCTCGCCCGCCGAGATCCCGCTCGTCACGCTCGACGGTCGCGAGACGACGCTGGCCGAATGGCAGGGCCAGGTGCTTCTGATCGTGAACGTCGCGAGCCGCTGCGGCTTCACGCCGCAGTACACCGAACTGGAACAGCTCTGGCGCACGTACGCACCGCGCGGCTTCGCGGTGCTCGGCTTCCCGTGCAACCAGTTCGGGGCGCAGGAGCCGGGCGACGAGGCCGACATCGCGCGCTTCTGCAGCCTCACCTACGACGTCACCTTCCCGATGTTCGCCAAGGTCGACGTGAACGGCGACGACGCTCATCCGCTGTGGAAGGCGCTCAAGGCCGCGCGCCCCGGGGTGCTCGGCAGCGAAGGGATCAAGTGGAACTTCACCAAGTTCCTGATATCCCGTGATGGCGCAGTGATCGAGCGATACGCGCCGAACACGAAGCCGTCCGAGCTCGTCGGCGACATCGAGAAGGCGCTCGGCTGATCTCCGTGTCGCGTGCGGTCGTCGAATGACTCACGGGATTTCGTGCGTGGGTCGGGATCGCTGAACGGCGTGAACGCAGAGGGCGCAGGAGGTATAGAGGGGGCGCAGAGGTGCGGCGAGCGGGCGGTCGTGCGTGCGCGTGGACCGCAGAACAGCCCTGACACGGAGACACGGAGACCACCGGAGACCGGAGGGTGCGCGTGGGAAGCCGTGCGCGGGGGTGAGGTGACGCTGTTTGGATGGGCGCCGTGCGAGCGGGACCGCCCGAGCGCTCGGCGCCCATCCAAAGAACCACGGCTCGCGTTGCACGACCGCCCGCTCGACGCACCCTCCGGTCTCCGGCAGTTCTCCGTGTCTCCGTGTCGATGCAGTTCGAGGACTTTCACGAACACCGACGTTCCCGCTACGCACGTCTGCGCCCCCTCGGTTCCGCTTTGCGCCCTCTGCGTTCCCGCAGTCACGATCCTGAACGAACGCGACGCACGAGATCAGGATGGCGAGGCGAGCGCGCGGAAGAGCGACACGAACTGCGATGGCTCGAGGTTCTCCGGTCGCGCCTCGGGGGCGATGCCGACGGACGCGAGCGCGCGCTCGGCGACATGGGGATCGAGCGAGCGGACGCTGCGCAGGACGCGGCGGAGTTGCTTGCGGCGTTGGCCGAAGGTGGCGACGACGAACGTGGAGAATGCGGCTTCCTCGTCGGGCGTGACGAGGGCATCGGCGAGCGGATCGACCCGCAGGATCGCGCTATCGACCTTGGGGGGCGGATTGAAGGCGCCGGGTTTGACGATGCCGCGCATCGATGGCGAGGCGAGCACCTGCAGGTTGACGCTCAGCGCGCCGTAGCCGTCGGTGCCGGCTGCGGCGCAGGCACGCTCGGCCACCTCGCGCTGCACGAGGAAGACCGCGCACGTCGGGCGCGGGCGTGCGAGGGCGTGGAAGAGGATCGGCGTGGTGATGTAGTAGGGGACGTTGCCGACCAGTCGCCACGGCGCATCGCCCACGAGCGACGCGAGCGGGACGTCGAGCACGTCGCCCTCGACGATCTCGACGTGCGGAAGCGCGGCATACCGCTCGCGGAGCCGCGCCGCGAGCGCACGATCGAGTTCGATCATCACCAGTCGTGACGCGCGTTCGACGAGCAGGTCGGTGAGCGCACCGCGACCGGGGCCGATCTCGACGATCGTCTCACCGGCGGCGATGCCCGTGGCGTCCACGATCTGCGCGAGGATGCGGCGATCGGTGAGAAAGTGCTGGCCCAGCCGCTTGAGCGTGGGCGGTGGCCGATCGCCGGCAGGGGTCACGCGGCCACCTGCAGCGCCGCGATCGCCGCCACGTGCACGATGTCGTCGGCCGTCGCACCGCGCGACAGGTCGTGGCAGGGCTTCGCGAGCCCTTGCAGGATGGGACCGATGGCCGTCGCACCGGCGAGGCGCTGCACCAGCTTGTAGGCGATGTTGCCGGCGTCGAGCGACGGGAACACCAGCACGTTGGCGTCGCCATCGAGCAGCCCCGTCGGGGCCTTGCGCCGTGCGACCTCGGGGACGAGCGCGGCATCGCCCTGCAATTCGCCATCGACGACGAGCGTCGGTGCGCGCTCGCGCACGATCGCCAGCGCGTCGCGCACGAGCGTCGTGCTCGCCGACGTCGCGGATCCGTGGGTGGAGAACGAGAGCAGCGCGACGCGGGGCTCGTCGCCGACGATGCGTCGCCGATCGGCGGCGGCGGCGAGTGCGATGTCGGCGAGTTGTGCCGCCTTCGGTGTGGGGATCACCGCGCAATCGGTGAAGGTCAGCACCTCGTGCGGCCACAAGCCCGATTGCGGCGCGACCATGTAGAACGCACTCGAGACGGTGGGCGTCGCCGGCGCGGTACCGACGAGCCGGATCGCCCAGCGCAGCACGTCGGCCGTGGTGTGCACGGCACCCGCGATGCAGCCATCGGCATGGCCCGAGGCGACGAGCGCGTCGGCGATCACGAGCGGGTGCCGCGCGAGTGTCGCCGCGTCGACACTCGCGTCGCGGCGGCGTGCCTGCCAGTCGACGACCACATCACGCACGACGGCATCGTACGGCGCGTCAGCGATCAGCACCGGCTCGGCGCCCATCGCCGTCAGCTCGGCCGCGCGCGCGGCGTCACCGGTGACCACCAGCGGCCGAGCGATGCCGAGGGCGATGATCGTCCGAAGCGCGTCGACCGTGCGCGCATCGTCACCTTCGGCGAAGACGAGCGTCGGACGGCGCGCTGCCGCGCGCGCATGCAGCGCGGTGAGGAAGCCGCTCACGCCGACGCGCGCGGGAAGCGTGCGCGGAGCGCCTCGATCACCGGTGGCGCCGTGAGCCCGGACAGGTCGCCGCCGAAGCGCGCCACCTCGCGCACCATCGTGCTCGAGATGTAGGTCGTGTCGAGCGACGGCACCATGAAGATCGTCTCGAGATCGGGCTTGAGATGGCGGTTCATGAGCGCCATCTGGAACTCGTACTCGAAATCGCTCACCGCGCGCAGGCCGCGCACGAGCATCGACGCGCCGATCTCGCGCGCGAAGTCCACCAGCAACCCGTCGAACGCCTCCACGCGGATCAGCGGCTCGTCGGCCACCGCGTCCCTGATGAAGGCGACGCGCTCCTCGGCCGTGAAGACCGCGACCTTCTTGAGATTGACGGCGACCGCGACGACGAGTTCGTCCGCGAACTGGAGCGACCGGCGCATCAGGTCGAGGTGCCCGCGCGTCACGGGATCGAAGCTGCCGGCGTACAGCGCGATGTGCTTGGTCATGGGCGCACGGGCGGGACGACGCGACGACCCCGCCGGGCGCGAGGCCGCTCCTTCAGGCGCGGAAGAAGGTAATGGCCGTGTCGCCGTAGCGGCGCACGTCGCCGTCGCCGGGGAGCACGACCTTCGCCGCGTGCTCGATGCCGAGGATGTCGGCGAACGGGACGGCGAGCCATGCGGCCGCGATCTCCTGCGCGAGATCGACCGTGTACGGCGGATCGGCGAAGGCGACGTCCCAGGTGCGCGCGGGCGTCTCCTCGAGCACGCGCCGGACGTCGAGGCGCCGCACCGCATACCGCGCCGGATCGCAGCCGAGGGTCGCGAGGTTGGCGCGGATCGCGCCGACGGCGGCGGCGGTGACGTCCACGAAGGTGCAGTGCGCCGCGCCACGACTGAGCGCCTCGATGCCGAGTGCGCCGGAGGCGGCACAGAGATCGGCGACGGCGGCGCCGGGGAGCTCGTCGCGGACGATGTTGAGCCACGCCTCGCGCACCCGGTCGGCCGTGGGGCGGACGCGCGCGTCCTTCGGCGGGTCGATGCGACGACCGCGCCACTCACCGGCGACGATCCGCATCAGCTCGCGGGACGCACGTCGACGAGCTGGAGCTGCAGTTCCTTCACGCCGCGGAACTCGTTGTGCTCGAGCCGGACGGCGAGATCGAGCGGGACGCCGGGCGTGAATTCATCGCGGCGCTCCGCCATCCCGAAGCCGATGCAGCCGATGGTCCGTTCACCGACCGTCACTTCGGCTTTCAGGTGCCGCTCCTTGAGGATGCGCGGTGCCGCGCGCAGTCGGGCGCCGCGCAGATGGAGCACGGGCCGCGGGTTGCCGAGCCCGAACGGTTCGCAGTGCTCGAGCAGGCGCGCGAGATCGTCGGTCAGGTCGTCGCCTTCGACCTGAAGGTCGAGGCGACGTTCGTGGACGCAATCCTCGACGGCGAGTTGCGCGCGGGCCTCGGCATTGAACGCCTCGCGGAAGGCGTCGAGCTTCTCGCGCCGCACCGTGAGCCCCGCGGCGGCACGATGGCCGCCGTAGCGCTCGAGATGTGCGCCGCAGGCCATGAGCCCCTTGTGCAGGTCGAAGCTGCCGATCGAGCGGCCGCTTCCTTTGCCCGTGTCGCCGTCGAGCGCGATCACGAAGGTGGGGCGTGCGACCTGTTCGACGATGCGCGATGCCACGATGCCGATGACACCGGGATGCCAGCCGTCACCCGCGAGCACGAGCCCGACGTGTTCGTCGAGATCGAGCGCGTCGACCTGGTGCAGCGCATCGGTGAGCGTGCGCTGGTCGAGCTCCTGCCGTCGGCGATTGAGCTCCTCGCACCGGTGCGCCAGGTCGTTGGCGTGCGACTGGTCGGCGGTGAGCAGGAGCTCGACGCCGAGCATCGCGGAATCCATGCGTCCGACTGCGTTCAGGCGCGGCGCGAGCGTGAAGCCGCAGATGCCTGCGGTGATCGCCTTGCCGTCGCAGCCGGACGAGCGCATGAGCGCGCGCAGACCGGGACGCGTCGTTTCGCAGAGGAGCTTGAGCCCGTACCGCACGAGGATGCGGTTCTCGCCGCGCAACGGGGCGAGGTCGGCGACGGTCGCGAGCGCGACGAGATCGAGTTGCCGCCACGCGATCGCGTCGTTCACGCCCATCGCGTCGCAGAGCGCGAGCGCGAGCTTGAAGGCGATGCCGACGGCGGCGAAGTCCTTGTCGGGCGAGGGGCAGCCGGGCTGCTTCGGGTTGAGGATCGCGAGGCACTGCGGCAGCGGCCCACCGGGGAGATGGTGGTCGCTGACGATGACGTCAATGCCGAGGCCGCAGAGCCGCGCGATCGGGTCACGGGCGCTCGTGCCGCAGTCCGCGGTGAGGACGACGGTCGCCCCGGCGCGCACGGCCGCGTCCACGCCGGCGTCGGTCAGGTCGTAGCCGTCGGTAAGGCGATTGGGCGTGAACGGGATCGCGCGCGCGCCGAGGTGCGCCAGCACCTGCACGAGGAGCGCGGTGCTGCACATGCCGTCCACGTCGTAGTCGCCGTGCACGAGGACGGTCTCACCCGCGCGGCATGCCGTCGCGAGGCGATCGACGGCGCGGTCCATGCCGAGGAGCGTCGCGGGAGCGGCGAGGTGCTCGCGGCGCGGGCGCAGGAAGCGTTTGGCGTCGTCCTCGCGCGTGAAGCCGCGCTGCACGAGCAGGCGGCAGACGACGGCGGGGAGCGAGAGCGCGGCGGCGAGGGCGTCGACGCGCGCCTCGTCGGCGGGCGGCGGCTCGACCCAGCGGGCACCGGCGCGCGGGCGGGAGCGGGAGGGCGCGGTCACGCGGGCAAGGTAGCGTGGCTCGGACTCACGAGCAGGGGCTCACCGGCGAGACACGGTGCCGAACGACCGCGCCGTGGACCGGACCACTGCGCTGCGGATGCGCCGTCAGCCGCCGGACGTCTTGCCGAACCGGCTCGCGCGTAGCTGACGGCGCTCCGCCAGCAGCGCCGCGTGCTCGGCGCGCAGCGTGGCGACCGTCTCCTCGTCACGCGGGTCGGCCTGCTCGAGTTCCTGCTGCACCGTGCGCACGAGCGCGTCGAGTCCACGAAGTCGGAGCTGCATCGCGATGCCCGCGAAGTGCGCATCGCGTCCACCATCGGGGACGAGTTCGTGCGACCGTTCGACGAGTTCGTGCAGCGCCTCGAGCGCGAACGGGGCCGCCTCGGTGAGCGCGAGCTCGATCTCGTCGAGGCTGGCCTGCGAACCGAGCTGACGCAGCGTGTCGAAGATCGCACGCAGCCGCGGATCGGCGACGAAGCGCGGATCGACGGACCGCTCGGCCGCGGGCAACCAGCCGCGATCCTGCAGCAGGAGCGCGACCAGATTCACGTCCGGCCCCGGCGCGAGCATGTCGCGCCGGAGCGTCGGCGGCGCCGTCTCGGCGCGCCAACCGGGCGC